>ERZ857984.55-NODE-55-length-142779-cov-6.536658_pt1 | contig 142779 bp, 122 predicted proteins | sample MGYA00519914_ERZ857984 | MGnify/ENA primary metagenome ERZ857984 (study PRJEB31778, sample SAMEA3449417) | human gut metagenome | biome: human gut; feature: human-associated habitat; material: faeces | place: United Kingdom | collected 2010/2012 ...
CCCGCCCCGCCCCTGCCGCTGTGCCTTCCCCGGCTGCCGCGCCCGCCCCTGCCGCCGCGCCCGCCGCACAGGCACCCGCCGCGGGGCTGATCGCAAGCCCCATGCCCGGCCAGGTGCTGCGGGTGCTGGCAAAGCCGGGCCAGACCGTAAAGCGGGGCCAGGTGCTGCTGGTGCTGGAGGCCATGAAGATGGAAAACGAGATCATGGCCCCGGCGGACGGCACGGTGAGCCAGGTATATGCGGCCGAGGGCGCGGCGGTGAACACCGGCGACCCCCTGATCGCCCTGTGACCCGCGCCCGCGACGAAAGGAGGGCCCGACCCCGTGGATTCCTTACTTGCATTTTTCAGGACCACCGGCCTGTATGAGATCTTCGACGGCTTTGCCCGGTTGGGCGAGCTGAGCATGGACACCCTGGGAGGCAGCGGCCTGGGCAGCCTGATTATGGTGGCCATTGCCTGCGGGCTGCTGTACCTGGGCATCGGCAAAAAGTTTGAGCCCCTGCTCATGGTGCCCATCGCCTTTGGCATGCTGCTCTCGAACCTGCCGCTCTCGGCGATCTTTGCCTCGGAGGGCGATGTGGGCCTGCTGTATTACTTTTACACCCTGTGCCGCTGGGGTATCCTGCCGCCGCTCATCTTTATGGGCGTGGGCGCAATGACCGACTTCGGCCCCCTGATCGCAAACCCCAAAAGCCTTTTGCTGGGGGCGGCGGCGCAGCTTGGCATTTTTGCCACCTTCATCGGCGCGATCCTGCTGGGCTTCACCGCGCAGGAGGCGGGGTCCATCGGCATCATCGGCGGGGCGGACGGCCCCACCTCGATCCTGGTGACCAGCCTGCTGGCCCCCCACCGCCTGGCGGCGGTGGCCGTGGCGGCCTACAGCTACATGGCGCTGGTGCCGGTGATCCAGCCCCCCATCATGCGGGCGCTCACCACAAAAAAGGAGCGCTGCATCGAGATGAAGCAGCTGCGCCCGGTGAGCAGAAAAGAGCGCATCGTCTTCCCCATCCTGGTCACCATCGTGGTGGCGCTGTTCGTGCCGGACGCGATCCCGCTGGTGGGCATGCTGATGCTGGGCAACCTGTTCCGGGAGAGCGGACTCACAAACCGCCTGAGCGACACGGCCCAGAATAACCTGTGCAACATTGTGACCATCCTGCTGGGCACCGCGGTGGGCGCCTCGGCCACCGCCGAAAACTTTTTGCGGCCCGAAACCCTCATGATTATGCTTTTGGGGGTGGTGGCGTTCAGCTTCGGCACCGCGGGCGGCGTGCTGCTGGCCAAGTTCATGAACCTGTTTTTAAAGGAAAAGATCAATCCCCTGATCGGCTCCGCGGGCGTTTCCGCCGTTCCCATGGCGGCCCGGGTGAGCCAGAAGGAGGGCCAGCGGGCGAACCCCGCAAACTTTTTGCTGATGCACGCCATGGGGCCCAACGTGGCCGGCGTGATCGGCAGCGCGGTGGCGGCCGGCGTGCTGCTGAGCCTGTTCCGCGTGTGAACTCTGCAAAAAGCGCACCGCCCGGCGGCGGCCTTCCACAGGGGCGGCCAAAGGGCAGCGCTTTTGGCCCGGGCGCGGCGCAGCGCCCGGGTGTATGCCTCCTTTTTCTCTCTCCATAGGGCACGGGCCGGCCGGGTTTGGCCGGCCTGTGCCTTTTTGTGAAAAGGTTGTGGGGTTTTGGCTTGCAACCGGCCAAAATTCATGGTACATTGTAGTAGAATCAGACCAAATTTTAGCAAAGGATGAGTGAATATGCGGCTGTATCGGATGCAGGAATTAAAGGATTATATCCAGCAGCACGAAAAAGCCTCCATTGACGAGCTGTGCCAGGCCATGGGGGTGTCGAAAAGCACCCTGCGGCGCGACCTGGACCTGCTGGCCGGCGAGGGCTGGATCGAAAAGGTGTATGGCGGGGTGAAGTACCGCGATTCGTCCCAGCTGATCCCCTACGAAAACCGGGGCGTGCTGAACGCCGAGGCAAAGCGCGCCATCGGCCGGCGCGCCGGGGAGCTGGTGGAAGAGGGCGACGTGCTGTTTTTGGATTCCGGCACCACCACGCCCTACATGCTGGAATCGCTGAGCGGCAAGCATGTGACCGTGCTGACCCACAGCATTTCGGTCATTAACGCTGCCGGCGCGCTGCCGGACGTGGCGCTGTTTGCCCTGCCCGGCCTTTATTACCCCAAGACCAAATCCTTCCGCTGCATGGACACCGTGGCTTTTCTGCGCAAGTACAACATCACCAAGGCGTTTATGGCGGCCTCGGGCTTTTCCCGCAGCGGGGTGACCAACAGCGCCACCTGGGAATACGACATCAAGCAGTATGTGGCCCACAACGCCCAGAAGGTCTACCTGTGCATCGATTCGGCCAAGTTCGGCGTGACCCGCATGATGACCTACTGCGAGGCCGAACAGCTGACCGGCATTGTGTGCGAGGCCGCCCCCGGCGAAGAGTGGCTGGAGTATCTGGAGGAAAAAGGCGTGGAGCTGATCCTGTAAGTGCCGGACCGATCCGGAAAAAGAGAAAAAACGCTCACGGCAGCTGCCGTGAGCGTTTTTTTGTGCCGGAGGGGCTGCCGTTAGCCAATGGTGGGAAGAAGCGCGCCCACAAAAGGGGTATAGCGCTTAAAACCCTCGGCGTAATGCACCGTGCCCCGCCCGCGCAGCCAGTTGGTGGCCTGCTCGCCCCGCCGCTCGCCGCAGCGGCGGTAATAGCCCACAAGATGGGGCTGGGCCTCGAATTTTGCCACTGCCGCCAGCTTTTGGTCAAACACGCCGGTGATGTCCACATAGGTGTCCATCTGGAAGCCGTTGAATTCCGACTGGGGCAGCGAGGCCTCGAACAGAAAGATGTCCGGCACAAAGTGGGCGGGGGTGTTGGGCAGCGCGCCCAGCATGGCGGCGCTGCTCACCGCCCGGATGACCGCTTTGCCTGTGACCTCGTGGTCAACGTTCAAGGGATCGCTGGAAAAGTGGGTCAGGATGATGTGCGGCCGCAGCTCCAGGATGCGGCGGGTGAGATCCCGGATCTGGCCGGCCGAGAGTACCAGCGGATAATCGTTGTAATCGAAAAATTCAATGCGGATCCCCATCAACTGCGCCGCGGCCAGCGCTTCCCGCCGGCGGCTCTGCTTGCAGGCCTCCACCGTGCTGTTGGGGTTGGCCGCCCAATACTCCCCGGACTCGCCCCGCTCCCCATAGGTGAGGGCGAACACCGTCACCTCGGCCCCCTGTTCGAGATATTGCAGGATGGTGCCCCCCGCCCGGGTGCACCAATCGGCGGCGTGGGCGCTCACCACCAATACACGCGTTGCGGCTGCTTTTTGCTCCACTTGAAACGACCTCCCTTACATGTCTGATCAATTGTTAAAAACGAGACTGCTTTTTGAAAAAAATGCAGCGTTATGATTATATTTTAGCGTAAATCAGACAAGTTTTCAAGATAAATTCAAAATATTGTCTAAAAATGATTGACAAAACGCTTCATAATAGTATAATTTAAAGCAAAGGTAAGACGAAATTAACAAAAACAATCAGACGAGTTCGAACTTGGAAGAACATCCATAAGGAAAGAAAGGAGAGGAAGAACACAAAGGGTGACTGCAGCCGGAAGGGACGCCGTGAAAAAGCGGCGCACAGAGCAAGAGATCATAAAGAAAGGAAGAATTAAGAATGAAACACGGCTTTAAAAAAATGCTGGCCTTCGCACTGGCGGCGGTGCTGGCGATCAGTGCGGCGGGCTGCGGCGGCCCGCCGCAGGAATGGCCCGCAAAGCCGGTCACGGTGGTGGTGGGCTACGCGGCGGGCGGCGGCTCGGACCTGATCGCCCGCAAGTTGGCGGAGGGGATGTCGAAAGAGCTGGGGCAGGCGTTCAACATCCTGAATGTGTCGGGGGGATCGGCTTCCATTGCAGGGCAGCAGGTGTGCGATGCGCCGGCGGATGGGTATACCATGCTGGCCGGGCCCATGAACGTGGCTTCCCCCTGGCGGGTGTGCAATTACATTGACGCGGGCTGGGAAAACTTCTACAGCCTGATCGGCGCAAATTCCTGGTACGCCATTCTGGTATCGAAGAATTCCCGGTTCAAAACCTACCAGGATCTGATCGCTTACGGAAAAGAGAACCCCGGCAAGCTGAAATGGGGTCACAGCGGTTATGGATCCATGAACCAGGTCTCGGGCGATCTGATGCTGGACATCGTGGGCGTGGAGGCGGTGAGTGTGCCCTACGGCGGCGGCAGCGAGGCGGCCACCAAGGTGATCGCGGGCGAGAATGATTTCACCTGGCTGCCCCTGAACGACGCGGCCGACTTTATCAGTTCCGGCGACCTGGTGGCCCTGTGCGTGACCAACGCCGAGGGCATGGCCATCTCCACCATCGGCGGCGAGTATACGGCGCCCTCCATGCTGACAGACTACCCCGACTGCGAAAAACTGGACGGCATTCTGGGCTGGGGGCTGCACGTGCCCCGGGGCACCGACGAGGCGGCGATGAAAAAGATCGTGGCGGCTTTTGAAAAGACCGCGAACAGCGCCGAGTACGCCGAGTACTGCGCCAGCATCAATGTGACGCCCGCCTGCGTGGTGGGTGAACAAGCGGATCGGCAAGCCGCGTTTATGGAGTCCTTCATTGCCTGGGGGCTGTACGATATGGAGATGGCCGCCGAGGGCGTGTCGCCCCAGGATTTCGACATTCCCACGGTACAGGATTTCGCCTGGCCCCCGAACGAGCGGGCAGCCGGCGCGAAGGCCTGGCCCGCGGGCTGACGGAAGAAAGAGGTTCACATGAAAAAGGAATGTGGCTGGAAAAAATGCGCGGAGGGCGCGGCGATCCTGGCGCTGGGCGCCGGGTGCATCCTGCTGGCGCTCTCGGTGCCGGACAACCCCATCCGGCAACCAAACCCGCTGCTGAACTTTGTTACCCAGGCCCGTTTTTTACCCCTGATGGGCGCGCTTGTCATCACCGCGCTGGGCACGGTGATGACGGCAAAGCAGCTGGGCGGCGCGATGGCGACGGCCAGGCTCCCACGGGAGGAGCTGCTGCGGGCTGCGGTGCTGGTGGGGCTGACCGTGGCCTATGCGGTGCTGGTACTGAAGATCGGCTTTTTGCTGCCCTCGGCCGCGTATCTGGCGGCGACCATGTTTTACCTGAACCGGGGCGCGCGCAGGTGGTACACCCTGGTGCTGCTCACCGTGATCTTCACGGGCGCCGCCACGGTATTGGTGCCCCGCCTGCTGAACATCGCCCTGCCCTGACCGGCGGAAAGGAGCAAAAGCTATGAGCGTATTGTTGAGCGAGTGGTCGCATCTGCCTGCGGCCATGGGAGCGTTTTTCTCCGACCCGGTCATGATCCTGCTGCTGCTGGGCGGGCTGGTGTACGGTTATTTCATCGGGGTGGTGCCGGGTCTCGGCACCACCATGGGCATGGCGCTGTGCCTGGGGCTGATCTTTAAAATGACCCCCAATCACGGCCTGGCGCTGCTGATCGGGGTACTGGTGTCGTCGCTGGCAGCCGGGGGCATCACCGCATGCCTGGCAAACATCCCCGGCACGGCCGCGGCTGCCGCCACCTGCCTGGACGGGTACCCGCTCACCCTGCAGGGCAAGGGCCGGGAGGCGGTGGGCTACAGCTATGTGTCCAGCATCATCGGCACCATTTTGGGCGCGCTGTTTATCTTTCTGGTGCAGCCTTTTGTAACCACCATCGCGCTGATGTTTGGGGACTGGGAGGTTTTTCTGTTCTGCGTGTTCGGGCTGGTGGTGTGCGGCTCGCTGACCGGGAGCAGCCCGGTGCGGGGATGGGTGTCGGCCATGGCGGGCATCATGATCGCGTGTTGCGGCGCCGAGAGTGTGCAGTCGGTGGTGCGCTACAACTTCGGCGTGCCGGAGCTGCTGGGCGGCGTGGACTCCACCGTGGTGCTCATTGGGCTGTTTGGGCTGAGCGAGGTGTTCTATTGCCTCAAAAGCAAAAAGCCTCTCAAGATCGAGGGCAGGGCCTGCTGGCCCAAGGTGGACCTGAAAACCTTTGTGAAAAACAAATGGAACATCCTGCGCAGCGCCCTGGCGGGCATCTGGGTGGGCTTTATCCCCGGTGTGGGCGAGGTGGCGGCCTGCTGGTTTTCTTACGATCTTGCAAAGCGCGCCTCCAAACACAAGGAAAAATTCGGCAAGGGGTCCGAGGAGGGTGTGATTGCCGCCGAGACGGCAAACAACGCCTCCACCCTGGGGGCGCTTATCCCGGCGCTGGCACTGGGGGTGCCGGGCAGCGGCAGCGCAGCGCTGTTTATCTCGGCGCTGTTTATGATCGGGTACCGGCCGGGCCCCACCCTGCTCATTACCTCCCCCGGCTTTTTGAGCAACCTGGTATTTTTGTTTGTTATGGGAGCGCTGGCCATGCTGGCGGTGGGGTTCGTGCTCTCCCGCTTTTCCATCGGATTTTTGTCCATCCCACGAGAGCTGCTGATGCCGTTTATCGCGGTGTTCTGCCTGGTGGGGGCCTACGGCACCACCTTTACCCTGTTCAGTGTGGCCGTGGCCGTTTTCTTTGGGGTGCTGGGCTTTATTATGAAGCTGTACGGCTACCCCATCGCGCCCATGGTTTTAGGGATCCTGGTGGGCGACATCATGGATTTGAACCTGCGCCGCGCGGTGATGCAGTACGCCGACCACCCCCTGGGCCTTTTTGCCCGGCCGCTCGGCATTGCCATTTTGATCCTGCTGGCCGTGGTGATGTTCTTTGAGGTGCGGCGGGCGCGCAAGAGCAAACAGGAGCAGGCCGCGGGAGGCGAAACCGGGAAATAAACAGAATTGGGAGAAGGAGCTTTTTTATGGAATACAGAAGCAGCAGGCTGCGGGACCGGGGCCTGACCGAGGCGCTTCTCAAGGCCGCCGGCATGATCGAGGAGGAGTTCGACCGGCCGCTGATCCTGGTTATGAACTCGTGGAACGAGCTGCATCCGGGGCACATGCACCTGCGGGCGATTGCGGACGCGGTGAAGGCGGGGGTACGGCTGGCGGGCGGCGTGCCCTTTGAATCCAACACCATCGCCCTGTGCGACGGCATCCGCACCCCGGCCTCGAACAAGTATGTGCTGCCCAGCCGGGAGATCATTGTGGACTCGATTGAAACGACGGCCGAGACCTTTCAGGCGGACGGCATGGTGCTGATCGCCTCCTGCGACAAGATCGAGCCGGCCTGCCTGATGGCGGCGGCCCGGGTGAACATTCCCACCGTGATCGTGAGCGGCGGGGCGATGCTGGCGGGCACCGTGAACGGGCACCGGGCCACCAACGCGGACATGAACACCGCGGGCAGCGGCTACCGGGACGGCGTGAAGCTGACGCGGCAGGAGATGAGCGAACTGACCGAGAGCCTGTGCGGCACCCCGGGCGGGTGCTGGGGCATGGGCACGGCGAACACCATGGCCTGCCTGATCGAGGCGATCGGCATGAGCTTGCCGGGCTGCGCCTGCGCCCACGCGGTGGACTCGGCCAAGTACCGGCTGGCCAAGCGCAGCGGCATGGCGGTGGTGGAGCTGGTGCAGAAAAACCTGCGCCCGGCGGACATTATGACCGAGGCGGCGTTTGAGAACTGCGTGACGGTAAACGAGGCGATCGGCGGTTCTACGAACTCCTTTATGCACATTCCCGCCATCGCCCACGAGATGGGGGTGGACTTCCCCATTGAGCGGTTCGACGTGATCAGCGCGCGCACCCCGCAGCTTGTGGCGGTGATGCCCTCGGGCCCGTATTACATGAGCGATCTGCGGGACGCGGGCGGGATGCAGGCGGTGATGAAGGAACTGGAGCCGCTGCTGCACACCGAGGTGCGCACCGTGACGGGCAGGACCCTGGCGGAAAACTTTGAGAACGCGAAAAACTACAACGACGAGGTGATCCGGCCGATGGACCGGCCCTTCCACCCCACCGGCAGCCACGCGGTGCTCAAGGGCAACCTGGCGCCCCAGGGCTGCGTGATCAAAAAGTCGGCCACACCGGAGTGCATGATGGAGCACCGGGGCCCGGCGCGGGTGTTTGAGACCTGCGAGGGCGCGATGAGCGCCATCCGGGGCGGCGAGATCCAAGCCGGGGATGTGATCGTGATCCGGTACGAGGGGCCCAAGGGCGGCCCGGGGATGCGGGAGATGGTGGACATTACCCGGACCCTGAGCAGCATCGGCTGCGAGGACAAGGTGGCGCTGATCACGGACGGGCGCTTTTCGGGGTATTCCAGCGGAGCGGTGTTCGGGCATGTGTCGCCCGAGGCGCAGGAGGGCGGACCGATCGCGGTGATCCGGGACGGGGACATGATCCGCTACAGCATCCCGGAGCGCAGCATTGAGCTGGAGGTGAGCGCGGAGGAGATCCGGGAGCGGCTCAAGGCCTGGAGGCCCAAGGAGATCCAGTTTAAGGGTTATTTGCGCCGCTACGCAAACCTTGTGAGCTCCGGCTGCGACGGCGCGGTGATGCGATAGCCGCTGCGCAAAAGGCTGCGGCGGCTTGCAAAGTCCGGCTGTAAAACTTATAATGAAATAAACCAAGCAATAAAAAACGGCGGGACCCAGGCACAAAACGCGGACCCCGCGCCAGAAAGGAACCGGAAAGTTCTATGGCACAGACCAGCCCCACAAAAAAAGCCAGCCGCAGTGAGCTGGTGGCTGAGCAGCTTATGGACGCCATCGCCGCGGGCAAGTTCCCGGCAGGAGGGCGGCTGCCCTCGGAAACAGCTTTGGCGGAGGATTATCATGTGAGCCGCAGCACCCTGCGGGAGGCGTTCAAAAAACTGGAGCAGATGGGCGCCATCTATACCAGGCACGGCAGCGGTTCCTACGTGCGGGAGATGGCCGCCACGCCTGCGGCGGCGGAACAGCGGCTGGCCCGGGCGGGCAGCGTGGTGAGCGAGGTGTTCAGCCTGGACCGGTTCTCGGTCACGGAATATCTGGACGCCCGGCTCATTGTGGAGCGGGCGGCCATTGAGCTTGCCATCGACCGCATGGGCGATGAGGACTACCGCGAGCTGGGGTGGGTGATCGAGCGGTCGGAGCGCGAGGACTGCACGGTGGAGGAATACGCCGAGCTGGACTGCCAATTCCACCGGACCCTGGTGCGGGCCTCCAAAAACGAGTTTTTGAGCTTATTCTGGTCGCACCTGGAGCCCTGCCTGCGGGAACAGCAGCGCCGGGTGGCCATGTTCCCCGGGCTGATGGACGGTTCTCGCGCCAAGCACCGGCAGCTTTACGACGCGCTGCTGCAGCGGAATAAAAAAGAAGCGCTGGCCGTATACGAGGCGCATACCAGCACCATCCTAGGGAGGTTTTTCACCCTGGCGGGCAAATCTTATTCGGGCGAGAAGCAGGAAGGCCCGGACAAATAAACTTAATAAAAAGGGCGGCCCCCTGCATATTGCAGGGGGCCGCCCTTTTTGAAGCTTTGCGATAAAGCGGCCTGCCGACTGCCTTTTATGTACCGCCCCCGCCTGGGAGGAAGTGTGGAGAAAGTGCGGAGGCTCCCCTGCCCAACCGGGCAAATCCCCCGCCTTTGTGGAGAGGTTTTTATAAAAATGAGAAAGTGTTATTGCAATATCATCATAATATTATCACAAAGTGACGAAATTTCGCTTTTATTTTTGGTAGTTCCAATAATAGATTTTTTCAAAGCGCCGTCGTATAATGAAACATGTCATCCGACAGGTTGTTGGACATGTTGGCTTGAAATTCACACATGTTGTGTGCCAAGACGGATAAAAGGAGCTTTTTTATGGAATACAGAAGCGCTAGGCTGCGGGATCGGGGCCTGACCGAGGCGTATCTCAAGGCCACCGGCATGATCGAGGAGGAGTTCGACCGGCCGCTGATCCTGGTTATGAACTCGTGGAACGAGCTGCATCCGGGGCACATGCACCTGCGGGCGATTGCGGACGCGGTGAAGGCGGGGGTACGGCTGGCGGGCGGCGTGCCCTTTGAATCCAACACCATCGCCCTGTGCGACGGCATCCGCACCCCGGCCTCGAACAAGTATGTGCTGCCCAGCCGGGAGATCATTGTGGACTCGATTGAAACGACGGCCGAGACCTTTCAGGCGGACGGCATGGTGCTGATCGCCTCCTGCGACAAGATCGAGCCGGCCTGCCTGATGGCGGCGGCCCGGGTGAACATTCCCACCGTGATCGTGAGCGGCGGGGCGATGCTGGCGGGCACCGTGAACGGGCACCGGGCCACCAACGCGGACATGAACACCGCGGGCAGCGGCTACCGGGACGGCGTGAAGCTGACGCGGCAGGAGATGAGCGAACTGACCGAGAGCCTGTGCGGCACCCCGGGCGGGTGCTGGGGCATGGGCACGGCGAACACCATGGCCTGCCTGATCGAGGCGATCGGCATGAGCTTGCCGGGCTGCGCCTGCGCCCACGCGGTGGACTCGGCCAAGTACCGGCTGGCCAAGCGCAGCGGCATGGCGGTGGTGGAGCTGGTGCAGAAAAACCTGCGCCCGGCGGACATTATGACCGAGGCGGCGTTTGAGAACTGCGTGACGGTAAACGAGGCGATCGGCGGTTCTACGAACTCCTTTATGCACATTCCCGCCATCGCCCACGAGATGGGGGTGGACTTCCCCATTGAGCGGTTCGACGTGATCAGCGCGCGCACCCCGCAGCTTGTGGCGGTGATGCCCTCGGGCCCGTATTACATGAGCGATCTGCGGGACGCGGGCGGGATGCAGGCGGTGATGAAGGAACTGGAGCCGCTGCTGCACACCGAGGTGCGCACCGTGACGGGCAGGACCCTGGCGGAAAACTTTGAGAACGCGAAAAACTACAACGACGAGGTGATCCGGCCGATGGACCGGCCCTTCCACCCCACCGGCAGCCACGCGGTGCTCAAGGGCAACCTGGCGCCCCAGGGCTGCGTGATCAAAAAGTCGGCCACACCGGAGTGCATGATGGAGCACCGGGGCCCGGCGCGGGTGTTTGAGACCTGCGAGGGCGCGATGAGCGCCATCCGGGGCGGCGAGATCCAAGCCGGGGATGTGATCGTGATCCGGTACGAGGGGCCCAAGGGCGGCCCGGGGATGCGGGAGATGGTGGACATTACCCGGACCCTGAGCAGCATCGGCTGCGAGGACAAGGTGGCGCTGATCACGGACGGGCGCTTTTCGGGGTATTCCAGCGGAGCGGTGTTCGGGCATGTGTCGCCCGAGGCGCAGGAGGGCGGACCGATCGCGGTGATCCGGGACGGGGACATGATCCGCTACAGCATCCCGGAGCGCAGCATTGAGCTGGAGGTGAGCGCGGAGGAGATCCGGGAGCGGCTCAAGGCCTGGAGGCCCAAGGAGATCCAGTTTAAGGGTTATTTGCGCCGCTACGCAAACCTTGTGAGCTCCGGCTGCGACGGCGCGGTGATGAAGTGACGGTTCGAGGTCTGCTCGATTGAACCATAAATGAAAAGGAGAATCAACATGAAAAAGTTTACAGCACTGGCCCTGGCACTGGTCATGGCATTGGGACTGCTCGCGGGCTGCGGCTCCCCGGCGCCCGCAGGCAGCACCGCCGCCCCGGCGGGCAGCACCGGCACCGGCGCCCCCGCGGCCGCCTTCCCGGAAAAAGGCAAGAACATCAACATGATCGTTGGCTACAGCGCCGGCGGCTCCACCGATATCTTTGCGCGCCTGGTGGCAAAGTACGTGGAACAGAAATGGGGCTGCACCGTGGTGGTGCAGAACGTGACCGGCGGCTCCGGCGCGGTGGGCTTCCAGCAGTGCCTGGACTCGGCCGCCGACGGCTACACCGTGACCATCAGCAACGGCGCTTCGCTCACCCTGAGCGAGTCCGGCAACTACGACTGGACCTACAAGGATTTTGACAACCTGGCCAAGATCATCGACGAAGACGAGCTGCTGTGCGTAAAGGCGGACGCCCCGTACAACGACCTGAATGAGTTTGTGGAATACGCCAAAGCCAACCCCGGCAAAATGACGGTGGGCTTTGCGGGCCTGGGCGGCTTTACCCACCTGGCGGCCGCCAAGTTCATCCACGACATGGGCGTGGAGGTGAACAACATCGGCTATGACAGCGGCTCTGAAGCGGTGACCGCGGTGCTGGGAGGCTTTGTGGACTTTTGCCAGCAGCAGCCCGCCGAAACCGCGTCCACCCTGGAGAGCGGCGATCTGAAGGCGCTGGCCATCATGTCCAGCGAGCGGCACCCCAGCGAGCTGCTGGCGAACGTGCCCACCGCCAAGGAACAGGGCGTGGACTTTTTGGTGGCCCAGTGGCGCGGAATCTCCGCCCCCAAGGGCCTGCCCGCCGAGGCGCGCACCGCGTGGGAAACCTGCCTTGCCGAGATTGCGGCGGACCCCGCCTTCCAGGCCGAGGTGGAGAGCACCCTGCTCTCGCGTGTGAACTGCGTGACCGGCCAGGAATTTGAGGATTGGATGGACAGCGAGGCTGCCTGGATCGGACCCCTGATGGACGAACTGGGACTGAAAGCGAGCTGACCGGACGCATGCCAGCACCCCGGCGCCGAAGCCGGCGCCGGGGTGCTTTTTACCGGCATTTGAGAGGAGGGGTTCTTTTTGCGCAAAGCCAATATCATTGGTTCCTCGGCGCTGATCCTGCTTTGCTGCCTGCTTTTCACCCAGGTGGCCCAGATCAAGCAGACCGGCCGGGAGGCCGTGGGTCCCCGGGTGGTGCCTTACGTGTGCCTGGCCGGAATCATTGTGTTCTCGGTAGTGGTGCTGGTGCAGTCGCTGCGCTCGCGCGAGGAAGAAGGAACGGAGTTTACCACCCGCGCCAAGGCGTTCCGCAGCTTTATCACGCTGGCGATGTACGTGCTGTACATCATCGGCCTGAACACGCTGGGCTTTATCGTTTCCACCCTGCTGTTTTTGTTTTTGCTGTCGGCGTTTTATTACGCCAAACTGGACAAGGGGCTGATCCGGATTGCGGTGATGTCCGTGTGCGTGACGGGCCTGGTTTGGGCCCTGTTTACCTTCGTTTTTAAAATTGTTTTGCCATGAGGAGGGATGAACCTTGGCTGATCTGATTACAGGCGTTCAATCGGCGCTGGCGCCCAGCGCGCTGCTGTTCACCCTGCTGGGTACCGTTTTAGGCATTGTGTTCGGCGCGCTGCCGGGCCTTACCTCGACCATGGCCATTGCGCTGATGATCCCGCTGACCTACGGGATGGACGCGGTCACCGGCATGGGCATGCTGGTGGGGGCGTTCTGCGGCGGTACGGCGGGCGGCTCGGTGTCCGCCACGCTGCTGGCCATTCCAGGCACGCCGTCCTCGATCTGCACCACCTTCGACGCCCACCCCATGGCCAAAAAGGGCAAGGCGGGGCTGGCGCTGGGGACCTCGGTGATCTGCTCGTTCATCGGCGGCGTGTTCAGCATGGTGATGCTGAGCATTCTGGCGCCCCAGCTGGCCAGCGTTGCGCTGCAGTTCGGGCCGCTGGAATATATGACCCTGGCGCTGCTGGGGCTTACCATCATTGCAAGTATTTCCGGCAAGTCGCTGGCAAAGGGGCTGATCGGCGGGCTGATCGGGATCTTTGCCTCCTGCGTGGGGGTGGATGTGGTCACGGGCATGCCCCGGCTGACCTTTGGCAGCAGCCAGATGCTGGGCGGCCTTTCGCTTTTGCCGGTGCTGATCGGCCTGTTTGCCGTTTCCCAGGCGCTGCTGGAGGCGGAAAACCAGGTGCGCCGCGCCGCCGACGCCCAGCCGGAAATCGCAAACGGGGGCAAGATCCGGGCGGAATTTCCAAAGCTGCGCCTGCTGCTCAGCAAGTGGAAGATCCTGCTCTCCTCGTCCATTCTGGGGACCATCATCGGGATCCTGCCCGGCACGGGCGGCAGCATTGCCAGCTTTGTAGCGTATGACACCGCAAAGCATCTGTCCAAAACGCCGGAGGAGTTCGGCAAGGGCAACATTGAGGGCGTGATCGCCAGCGAGACCAGCAACAACGCCATGACCGGCGGCGCCATGGTGCCCATGATGGCGCTGGGCATCCCGGGGGACACCGCGACCGCCATTATGATGGGCGGGCTGCTGATCCACGGGCTGCGGTGTGGGCCCATGCTGTTTGTGAACAACATGCCCACCGTGTACGGCATTTTTGCGGCGCTGCTGATCGCAAACTGCGCCATGGTGGTGTTCCAGACCTTCGGCATCCGGCTGTTTGTGCAGATCCTGCGCATCCCCCGCTATGTGCTGACCCCCATCGTGATCGTGCTGTGCACCATCGGCGCGTTCGGCGCCAGCAACAACATGTTTGACGTGTGGGTTATGCTGGCGTTCGGCGTGATCGGCTATTTTGCAAACAAGCTGGGCTACGGCGTGGCGCCCATTGTGCTGGGCTTCATCCTGGGCAGCGTGTTTGAGCAGAACCTGCGCCGCGGCGCGGAGATGTTCCACACGGTGGGTTCCTGGCTCAACAGGCCCATCGCGGACGGGCTGTTCATTGCCAGCATGGTGGCGCTGCTGCTGCCGATCATCCAGGCGCAGCTTGCAAAGCGCAAGGCGAACAAAAAGAGCTGAAACCGGCGGCGGGTCAAAAGGGCCCGCCGCCCTTTACAAACGCGTTGGATCGTGCGATGATGAATCAAAAGGGGGATTTTTATATGAAAGAACAGCTTCTGAACGATTCTGTGGCCCGGCGGCTGCGGGCGGGGCGGCCGGTGTCGGCCGCCTGGGCCCAGCTGGGCAGCAATGTGAGCGCCGAGATCTTTGCCGAGGCGGGCTTTGACGCCCTGATCATCGACATGGAGCACGGCCCCTGGGATATGCAGAATACCCTGGCCGCCATGCAGGCCTGCAAGGGCACCGGCTGCGCGCCCTTTGTGCGGGTGCCCTGGAACGACATGGTGTGGTGCAAGCGGGCGCTGGATCTGGGCGCGGCCGGCGTGCATGTGCCCTATGTTTCCACCCGGGAGGAAGCCGAGAGCGCGGTGCGTTTTTGCAAATACCCCACCGCCGGCGGGGTGCGGGGCATTGCGGGCAGCCAGCGGGCGGTGCGCTACGGCCTGCGCAAGGCGGAGTATTACGCCGGGGCCGACCGGGACATCATTGTGATGGTGGCCATCGAGAGCCCCGAGGGGGTGGCCAACATCGCCGAAATCGCCGCGGTGGAGGGAGTGGACGGCATTTTTATAGGGCCGTCGGATCTTTCGACCACCATGGGGCATCTGGCCGACCCCTCGCAGCCGGACGTGCAGGAGGCCATTGCCAAAATTGAGCGGGAGGCCAAGGCGCAGGGCAAATTTTTGGGCACCATCGCGCCCGATTTCGAGGGGGCGAAAAAGCTGTACGACAGGGGCTATTCCCTGGTATATTTCATGTCCGACACAACCTCGCTGGCTGCGCTGGCACACAGCGCGGCAGAGGCGTTCAAAAACAGCTATCCGGAATAAACTTTTTAAGCAAACCCTTACACAAAGGGGCAGACGGAACCGCCCGGCTGCCCCTTTGTGCGCTGTAAAAATAAAGCGCCGCCCCGGAAAGCGACTTGAAAAGCGGGCGGGCAATTCCTATAATAGTGGTGAAGGACAGGGCCTGGCAGAAGGATCAGGCCGGAAAGGAAACAACGATGGCAAAGCCGAGGACCGTGCGCAAGACCAGCCGCAGCGACGAGGTGGCGCAGCACCTGATGGATGCGATCGCGGCGGGTGAATTTGAGGCGGGCGGCCGCCTGCCCTCTGAAAACGCCCTGGCGGAGGAATACCATGTGAGCCGCAGCACCCTGCGGGAGGCGTTCAAGAAGCTGGAACAGATGGGAGCCATTTACACCATGCACGGCAGCGGTTCGTACGTGCGGGCCCGGAGCGGGGCTGTGCCGGGCGCGGCGGAGCCCCGCCTGGAGCGCGCGGGCAGGGTGGTGAGCGAGACCTTCAGCCTGGACCGCTTTTCCGTTACCGAGTATCTGGATGCCCGCCTTGCCATTGAGCGGACGGCCATCAGCCTTGCCATCGACCGCATGGACGACGCCGATTTTTTGAAACTCAAGCGCATTCTGGACCAATCTGAGCGCAGCGAATGCAGCGTGGAAGAATATATCGAGCTGGACTGCGAGTTCCACAGGGAGCTGGTGCGCGCCTCGAAAAACGAATTCCTCCTGCTGTTCTGGTCGCACCTGGAGCCCTGCCTGCGGGAACAGCAGCGGCGGGTGGTGGTGATTCCGGGGCTGGTGGAGGGCTCGAAAAACAAGCACCACCAGCTGTACGACGCGCTGCTGCAGCGCAACAAAAAAGAGGCGCTGGCGGCGTATGAAGCGCATACCAGCACGATTTTGGGGCGGTTTTTTACCTTGGCAAGCGAGTCGTATTCCACCGAGGGAGAAAAAGAGGAGAACCCGGGCGGGTGAAGCGCGGGGGCACAGCCCTCTCCTTCCCCCTGCCGCCTGTGAAGAAAATTCTGAAAAACAGGAAAAGTTGAGAACAAAAGAAAAAGAGAACGGAAGGGATTCCGTTCTCTTTTTTCTTTGCAATAAAAATCTGTTTCAGATCGCCCGATCCCCGCCGGGGCGTTTACCTGGCCTGCTATTGCAGGTCCACGCTGAAAACATATTTGTCGCCGCGGATGATGGATTTTGTGTACTCGCCGCAGATACCGCGCTCATAGGTGAAGCGCTCCAGCAGGATGCAGGGCACCGTGCCGGAAATTTTGAGCAGCTCCCGCTCGTGGGGCAGCGGCATCACTGTGCGCAGCGTTTCGTGCGCATTCTCCGCGTGAAAGCCGTAGTGGCTTTTGAGAAAGTCGTACAGGGATCCGCTCGCCAGTTCGTCCAGATCAAGATCTGCAAAGCGGGTTTGGGGAAGGTAGCTGGTTTCGATCATGAGCGGGGAGCCCTGCGCCGACCGCAGGCGGACCAGCTTGTGCAGAACCCCCTCCCCCAAGGGGTGCCCCATTTTGCGGATCAGCGTGGCGTCCGCTGTGATCAGGTGATAGCTGACGATATTGTTTTGGATGATCACATTGTTCTGCTTGAGCGTATCGGTGAAGGAGTAAAAGCGCGTTAGGGGCTGCATGAAAAACGTGGGCTGGATAAAGGTACCCGCGCCGGGCACGGTGTAGACTACCTCCGCCCGGTTCAAAAGCTTGAGCGCTGCGCGGAGCGTGGAACGGCTCACATGGTATTTGTCGCACAAAAAGCGCTCTGCAGGCAGGGGCTGATCCTTTGGAAAGCCACCGTTTTTGATGTCGTTCAGGATGAATCTATACACTTCGAGATACAGCGCGTCGCCTTTCATGTTCGCTCCTTTTCACAGCAGCATTGCGGCCTGCTCTTATTTTATGACAAGGGAGCAAAAAATGCAATGGTTAGGAATTGGGCGATACGGCGGGCTGCCGGGAGCCCCAAAGGCGCCCGGCGGCGCATACCAATTGCGAATTGGTCTGCTAAAATATGCACCAAAAACGAAATTGGGCGCAAATGCCCAAAAACATTGTATTTGTTAAAAAGTAATTATACAATATGCTCAAGAAGCGAAGGAAAACAACCGGCCGATCACCGGCAAAGGAGAGCGCCCATGAAACGTTTTGTTGGGGTAGACGGAGGCGGAACCAAAACAGAGTTTGCACTATCGTTCACAGACGGCGCGCCGATCAGGACGCTGAGCACAACCGGCTGTTCCTACCAGTCGCTGGGTGTGGAGGCCGCGGTGCAGGTGGTGGGCGAAGGGGTGCGGGAGCTGCTTGCCCTGGAGGGGATCGCGGCCGTTGACTGCGCGGGCTGCTGCATCGGCATGCCCTGCTACGGTGAGAACCTCGAGATGGATAAGATCCTTCTGGCCGGTTTGACCAAGCTGCTCGCCCCCATTCCCGTATACGTGGTGAACGATGTGGAGGTGGGCTGGGCCGGCTCGCTGGAATGCCGCGAGGGAATCCACATCGTGGCGGGCACGGGCTCCATCGCGTTTGGACGCGGCAGGGGCGGGCGGTCCGCCCGGTGCGGCGGCTGGAACGAATTTTACGGCGACGAGGGCAGCTGTTACTGGGTGGGGCGGCAGGCCATGGGCCTGTTTTCCAAGGAGGCCGACGGGCGTGCGGCGCGGGGGGCGCTGTACGAGATTGTGCGGCGGGAATTCGGGCTCATGAGCGATTTTTATTTTACCGACGTGGTCCAGGAGCGGTGGGCCCCGTTCCGGGCGAAGGTGGCCGCCTTCCAAATTTATGCATACCAGGCCGCGCAAGCGGGCGACGCGGCGGCGGCCGGCCTTTACAGCGCGGCCGCCCGCGAGCTGGCGCTCATGGCAAAGACCCTGCGGGACAGCCTTCCCTTTTCTTCGGACGCGATAGAAGTATCCTATTCCGGCGGCCTGTTCAAGGCGGGAGAGCTGGTTTTGCGGCCCCTGCGCCGGGAGGTCGAGGCGATGGGCTGCACATTGAAACCGCCCGGCCGCAGCGCGATAGAAGGCGCTTTGCTGCTGGCGATCGATCATTTTGGTTAACGGAGGAAAACACGATGTTTTTAACAGAGAGAGAAATTCTGGATACGCCCGCGGCGCTGGAGCGCACCTTCCGGTATTTTGAGGAGAGGATGGAAGAACACAGGGGCTTTTTTGCGCGCAACCCCCAAAGGAAATTCGCCTTTTTGGGCTGCGGGTCCAGCTATATGCTGGCGAAAAGCGCTGCCGCCGTGTTCGGCGGGCTGCCCAAAACGACCGCCGAAGCAATTGCCGCGGGCGACTACCTGGTGGCGCCCGGCGACTGGAGAGAGAGCCTGAAGGGCAGCATCGTTGTTGCGCTTTCCCGCTCCGGCCGCACGTCCGAGCTGGTGCTGGCCGTGCAGGACATCCGCGAAACGCTGGGCTGCCCGGTGGTCTCGATCTGTGCAAAGGAAGAAAACGACCTGACGCCGCTGAGCCAGCTGAACATTGTGCTGGACTGGTGCTACGACAAAAGCGTGTGCCAGACGCGCACCGTGACGAATTTTTACGCCGCCGCTTTGCTGCTGGCCGCCGCCTATTCCGGCGACGCGGCGCTGGGCACCGCCGTGCATGCCGCCTGCGCGCAGAACGCCGACTTCCAGCAGAAAAACCGGCCGGTGCTGGAAAAGGCCGCGGCGCTGGAGTGGGATAACGCGGTGGTGCTGGCCGACGGGCCGCTGTGCGGCATTGCCGAGGAAGGCGCGCTGGCCTTTACCGAGATCAGCATGCTGTGCGGCCGCTATTTCCACCTGCTGGATTACCGCCACGGACCCATTGTGATCAGCAATGAAAAGACGCTCACCGTGATGGTGCTGCGGCCGGGCGAGCAGGCGCTGCAGAAAGCGATGGTGGACGATGTGCTGGCGCAGGGCGGGCCGGTGGTGACCCTTTCCGACCAGCCCGGCAACCCCTGGGGCGGCACCGCCAACCTTCAGATCGAGGGCCTTGCGGCATTTGCGGCCTGGGGCATCCCATTTATCTATACCGCGCAGGCGCTGGCGCTGTGCAAGGCCGTGAACCGGGGCGGCAACCCCGACGCGCCCAAGGGGCTGGACCCCTACATCACCCTGAAATAGAAAGCGCGCCGTTTTTGGCTCGATCCACACCGGGCTCAGGAAGGAGTAAAAAATGCGTTCAAATTTTGCAGCAGTAAAAACAGGCGACAGCGCGATCACCGGGTGCGGCGTGCGCGCCGTTTACCGCCCCGACTGCCACACGCTCACGTTCTGGCGCCTGGAGGGCCTCGCCGCCCTCCGGCTGAGTGGGGAATCGCCGATGGGCTGGCCTGTCGTGGCCGGCCGGGCGGTGCGCGACTTCACGGATTATTCCTGCGCGGTGGAGCGGAAAATCAACGGGGTGCTGGGAATCGGCGAGCGCATGACCATCACCTCCCGCAGCCCGGGCACCGGCCTTGTGCGGACCTACACCCTGGAAACCAGCGAAACGGTGCGGGGGGTCATTTACACCCAGACCACCTACCGGGCCGGCGGCCCGGAGGCCGCCGTGACGGAATTTGTGGAGAACGTGCTGGAGCTGTTCGAGCCGGGCAAAACGGTTTGGAGCTATAACGGCGGCGGCGAGTCGCCCATTACCGACAACGACACGGTGCGCAAGATCGATTTGGCCGGCACCGGGAGCTTTTACCAGGAAAACCGGCAGGATTGCACCTCGGCCGCCGTTCCGGCGGCGGACATCTATATGGCCGGCGGCGGAATCGCCATCGGCGACGCCTCGGCGACCCGGCGCGAGGTGCGCACCCCGGTGCAAAGGGCCGGAAACACGGCCCGGATCTCGATCCAGTGGCCGGGAAGGACCATTCCCGCCGGGGATACCGCAGCGGCCGGCCAGAGCTTTGTGGTGGTACATAAAGGCGACTATTTCAGCGGCCTGCGGGGCTATAAAAACGCGATGGAGCATTTAGGCGTTGTGATGCAGACCGACCTTTCCGAGCGGAGCTATGCGCTGCGCTGGGAGGGCTGGGGCTGGGCGTTCGACTGGACCGTGGACCTGGTTCTGAAGGAGCTGGATTTTCTGAAGGAGGCCGGGATCCGGCAGATCACCATCGACGACGCCTGGTACGACCACCCCGGCGACTGGCAGCTGAACCCCGAAAAATTCCCCGGCGGAGAGGCGGATATGATCCGGCTGGTAAAAGCCATTCACGACCACGGCATGACGGCGCTTTTGTGGTGGAGGCCCTGCGACGGCGGCAGGGACGACAGCAGGCTCTACCAGGAGCACCCGGAATACTTTGTGATGCGCGAGGACGGAAGCACAGCAAAGCTAGGCCTTTCCGGGCAGGTGGATACCACGGATTTTTCTTCTGACCTGGGCTACGCGCTCTGCCCCGCTTCGGCCGGCGCGATCCGGGCGACGACCGACTTCATTGACCGGGCGATGAACACCTGGGGCTTCGACGGCTTCAAGGGGGATTTTGTGTGGAGCCTGCCCAAGTGCTACAACCCGGCTCACAACCACCCCTACCCCGAGGACTCCACCGAGCGGCAGGCCGAATTTTACAGGGCGGCCCGCAGGGCCATGGTGAAAAATGACCCCCACGCCTTCAATCTTTTGTGCAACTGCAGCGCGCCGCAGGACTATTACAGCATGCCCTACATGACCCAGACCGTGACGGCGGACCCCGCCTCGCTGGATCAGACCAGGACCCGGCTGAAGGCATACAAGGCATTGCTGGGAGATTGCTTTCCCGTGACCACGGACCACAGCCAGACCTGGTATTCCACAGCGGTGGGCACCGGGGCGGTGCTGATCGAAAAAACCGCGTTTGCGGGAGCGGAAAAGGCCCGGTACAAACGCTGGCTGGGCATTGCGAATGCGGTGCAGCTGCACAAGGGGCGCTTCATCGGCGAGCTGTACAGCTACGGGTTCGACCCCTATGAGACCTATGTGGTGGAAAAGGACGGCGTGCTGCACTATGCGTTTTACCGGGACGGCGAAAAGTGCCAGCCGGACGGATCCCCCGCGCTGGAGCTAAAAGGCCTGGACCCGGAAAAGCTGTATCGCGTGGTGGATTATGTGAACGACCGGGTGGTGGCGACCAACCTGCGGGGCGGCAACGCGGTGTTCCACACGCGGTTTGCCAAGGATCTGCTGGTCCGGGCGGAGGAGATCACCGCGCCGGACACACAGCCGGTGGAAGAGGACTGGGGCTTCACCAAGGTGGAGGCCGGCGACGGCACCCTGGCCTACACCGGATCCTGGGAGGACGCGGGCCGCTCCGGCGGCCCCGGCGCCGCGGTGGAGCTGGCCTTCACCGGCACCTCCATCCGCTGGTACGGCGGCAGGCGGGCCGGGGCACGCGCGGCCGAGGTCTGGCTGGACGGCGCCCTGGCGGCGGCGGTGGATACCGGCGATGGAGACGAAGCGCAGGTGCGCCTTTTCGAGGCGCTGGACCTGCCCGCCGCAGCGCACACTTTGAAGCTTGTGTGCCGGGCCGGGGGCATGGAGCTGGAGCGGCTTGCCTATGAGCCGGCGCCCCCCGAGGTGATCTTTGACCAAAAGGTGGACGCCCTGTCGGACAGGATCCGCTACACCGGGAACTGGCAGACCGAGAGCGGCGAAGCATTTTACGGGGGGAGCGCCCGGTTTACCGAGCAGGCCGGCGCTCACGCCGAGTTCACCTTCCGGGGCACTGCGGTCCGCTGGTATGGGAAAACGAGAATCCATTACGGCGTGGCCTGGGTTTACCTGGATGGGGAGCTGGCAAAAACCGTGTTCGCCTACGGCCCGGCGCCCGAGAGCGTGGGCCAGCTGCTGTTTGAGATGACCGACCTGCCGGCGGGAGAGCACACCCTGCGCATCGCGCACAGCAGGCACACCATTGATATTGACTATCTGGCTTATTCCAGCGAGGGCGGCGAAGCGTAACCGCGGCGCGGCCGGCGGTGCGGGATACGCCCGCCCCGGCAAACGTTGGCGCATCGCCTGAAAAAATGCGGAAAAGACAGAGTGAGGGGGAAAACGATTTGGACAAAATTACGTTTATGGGCGCGGGCAGCAGTGTGTTCGCAAAGAATGTTTTGGGCGACTGCATCACCACCGACGCCATGCGGGAGTTTGAGTATGCGCTCTACGACATCAACCTTCAGCGGCTGGAAGAGAGCTGTTTAATGCTCTCGAACATCAACAAGAACTCCAATGGCGGTAAGGCGAAGGTTGTCAAGTACACCGACCGGCTGGAGGCCCTGCGCGGGGCGAAGTACGTGATCAACTGCATCCAGGTGGGCGGCTACGAGCCCTGCACGGTCACGGATTTTGAGATCCCCAAAAAGTACGGCCTGCGCCAGACCATCGGCGACACCCACGGCATCGGCGGCATGTTCCGCGCCCTGCGCACCATCCCCGTGATGCTGGACTTTGCCAGGGATATGGAAAAGGTCTGCCCGGGCGCCCTGTTCATCAACTACACAAACCCCATGTCCATGCTGTGTCTGGCTATGTTCCGCGCCACGTCCATCGAGACGGTGGGGCTGTGCCACTCGCACCAGGCGTGTGTGCCCCAGCTGCTCCGCAAGCTGGACCTGCCCCAGGACGGTGTGGCCTACAAGATCGCGGGCATCAACCACATGGCCTGGCTGCTGGAGATCACCCGAAACGGCGAGGATTATTACCCCATGATCAAAAAGCGCGCCCTCGAGGGGCCCATCGTGGATTCCCTGAAAGAGATGCGCAAAAAATACCCTGCCATCGCGCCGATCGAGGGGGAGTTTTCCCTGGAGAACCACGACGATATGGTGCGCTTTGAGATCATGAAGCAATTCGGCTGTTATGTTACCGAATCCAGCGAGCACAGCAGCGAATATTACCCCTATTTTATCAAAAAAGCGCACCCCGAGCTGATCGGCCGCTTCAACATCCCCCTGGACGAATACCCGCGCCGCTGCCGGGTGCAGATCGAGCAGTGGAAAAAGCAGGCCGAGCAGCTGGTGCACAACGAAAACCTGATCCACGAGCGCAGCAACGAGTATGCCGCAGGCATCATTGAGGCGCTGGAAACCGGTGGGACCTTTGGCTTTGCGGGCAATGTGCTGAACAGCGGCCTCATCGACAACCTGCCCCGCGACGCCTGTGTGGAGGTTTCGTGCCTGGTGCACGAGGGGCATGTGCAGCCCTGCCATATGGGGCCGCTGCCCCGGCCGCTGGCGGCGCTGAACATGCGCCAGATCGAGGTGCACCAGCTCACGGTGGACGCCGCCCTGACGGGCAAAAAGGAGTATATTTACCAGGCGGCCATGCTGGACCCTCACGCGGGCAGCGAATTGACCCTGGACGAGATCCGAGGCCTGGTGGACGATCTGATCGAGGCCCACGGGGACTGGCTGCCCGCATACAACTGAACCGGGCGCGCCGGATCCGGGGCCGACGACCGACAACAGAATAAGGAGGTATTTTTTATGCGCAGAAAATTCACATTCATCGGGGCGGGTTCGCTGGGCTTTACAAGGGGCCTTGTGCGGGACATCCTGACCTGCGAGGCGTTTCGCGACGCGGAGTTCGCCCTGATGGACATTGACCCCAAGCGGCTGGAATATTCCCGGCAGGGCGTGGAAAAGATCATCGCCCACAGCGGCTGCCCCGCCACCGTGATGGCCACCACCGACCGTGTGGAAGCGCTGAAAGGCGCGGACGGCGTGCTGATCACCATTTTGCAGGGCGGGGTGGACATCTGGCGTTCCGACATTGAAATCCCCAAGAAATACGGGGTGGACATCTGCGTGGGCGACACCCGCGGCCCCGCCGGCATCTTCCGCTTTCTGCGCACGGCCCCGGTGATGAAGGACATCTGCGAGGATGTGGAGCGCTATTGCCCCGGCGCAGTGGTGCTGAACTACACAAACCCCATGGCCATGCTCTGCCGCTACCTGCAAAGCGAGACCAGGGCGAACGTGACGGGGCTTTGCCACAGCGTGCAGGGCACCGCAAAAACGATTGCCCGGTGGTGCGGCGCAACGCCCGAGGACGACGTGCAGTACACCTGCGCGGGCATCAACCATCAGGCGTTCTACCTGGATTTTACCATCAACGGCAAGGACGCCTACCCCCTGCTGCGCGAGGCGGTCAAGCGCCCGGAGATCGCGGCTGTGGAGCCGGTGCGCAACGAGATTTTCCGTTCGCTGGGCTATTACCCCACCGAGAGCTCGGGGCACAACTCCGAGTACAGCGCCTGGTTCCGCAAGCGCCCGGACCTCATTGAGAAATACTGCAACGGTACCAGCTGGAACCCCGGCCGCTACGCCGCGATCCTGAAAATGTACCTGGACCGGGAGGACACCTGGGAGCAGGAGTTCAAGGATTGGCTGGCGGAGGAGGGCGACGGCGTGGGCATGCCCAAGGAATACGGGGACATGCGGGAGTACGCGGCCGATATCTTCAATGCCATCTTCGGCGACCACACGCCGTTCCCCTTCAACGGCAACCTGCGCAACTTCGGCTATGTGACCAACCTGCCCCAGGGCGCCTGCGTGGAGGTGCCGGTGCTGGCCTGCAGGGAGGGGATCATTCCACAGAAGGTGGTGCGCCTGCCGGATGAGCTGCAGCTGCTGGTGGGGCTTTCCAGCGGATGCGAGGAGCTGGCGGTGCGCGGCGCCATTGAGGGAGACCCCGCGCACATTTACCACGCCATCCTGTTTGACCCGCTCACCTCTGCGGTGCTGGGCACCGAGGAGATCCGCAATATGACCCGGGAAATGTTTGAGAAGAACCGCGCGTATCTCTCTTATTTCAAGTCCTTTGACATCTGACCGAACAACCACCCAAAAAAGAAAGAAGGAGAAACACGATGAAAAAGTTTTTGGCAGCGCTGTTGGCGGCCGCAATGTTGGCGGCCGCGCTGGTGGGCTGTTCCAGCCCCGCTTCGGCCTCTCCCCCGGCGCAGCAGCCCTCTGCACCGGCATCGGCGGACGACGGCGAGCCGCTCACCGGCAAGCTGGTGATCTGGAGCCACCAGAACCCGGCCTGGAACGAGGACCACCAGAAAAAGATCGACGAGTTCATGGCGCTGAACCCCGGGGTGACCATTGAATACGAGGCTTACCCCTACATGGATTTCCAGCAGAAGACCCAGACCTCGCTGATCGCCGACGGCGGCGCGGACATCTATGAGATGTGGGGCGGCTGGGCCATGAACTACGCCCCCACCGGCGCGCTGGCGGAGGTTCCCGCCGAGCTGAGCGCCAAACTGAAGGAAGACTGCTACCCCTCCGCGCTGGGCGGCTTTACCCTGGACGGCCGTTACTATGGCGTGCCGCTGGAGTTCAACATTGAGTACGGCGGCATGCTGGTGAACAAAAAGCTCTTTGAGGAAAAGGGCCTGAGCTACCCCACCACCTGGGCGGAGCTGGAAAAGATCGCCGACGAGACCTCGGTGCGCAACGGCGAGATCATGGAGATGCGCGGCTTTGAGTTCATGACCGGCGACGGCCTGACCAACATGTTCCTGGCGATGATCCTGTCCAAGGGCGGAACCTACCTGACCGACAACGGCACGAAGGTGGATTTTTCCAGCCCGCAGGCGGCGGAAGCCATGACCAAGCTGGTGGAATATGTGAAGGACCGCAACTGGACCAACCTGGAGGGGCTGGGCATGACCGCGGCCAGCGACCCGGGCGGTTCCCCGGAGGTGTTCCGGGACGCCTGCATGATGGCGGTGGTGGGCCCCTGGGGCGTTTCTATGGGCCCCGCGTTTGAGAAGACCTACGGGGTGGATTACGATTATGTGCCGCTGCCGCAGTACGGCGAAAAGAACGCGTTTGCCGCAGAGACCGGCTGGGGCTTCGCGGTTTCGGAAAAGAGCAAACAAAAGGAGCTGGCCTGGAAATACATCGAGTGGTTCTCGCAGCCGGAAAACATGGTGAGCCACAACATCGCCTGCTCGCAGATCCCCGCGTACAGAAGCATTTCCAACGACCCCGCGTACCTGGAAAACATGCCCTACGTGGAACCCGTTCTGGGCATTCTGGACGGGGGGCAGTTCATCGGCTACATCAACACCTCGGTTCTGAAGCAGGAGATCATGAACGTATTCACGGAACTGGTGACTACCGACAACTACGCCGGTGTGGAGGAAGCGCTCAAGGCCTTGCAGGACAAGGTCAATGCGGCCTGACGGCCAAACCTGAAATGTGAGCGGCCGGTATCGGTTGGGCAAGGAGGAAAACTGAAAATGAAAAGCAATCGGTTCGTGGTCTGCGTTCTGGTACCGGCTTTTCTGCTGATGAGCGTGTTCCTGATCGCGCCACTGTTTTTGGGGCTGGGAATCTCGCTGTTCGACTACAACCCCCTGAACGCGCACAGCCCGTTTGTGGGGCTGGCAAACTATCAGCGGCTGCTGGCCGACCCGCTGTTCTGGTCGTCCACAGGGCGCACCGTGCTGTTTGTGGCGGTGGCGGCCGGGATCAACATCATGCTCTCGCTGCTGCTGGCACAGCTGATCTCGGCGCTGCCGTGGAGCAAGGCGCGGGCGGCGTTCCGCACTGTTTTGTTCCTGCCCTGCGTCGCGCCGCTGGTGGGCTCGGCGGTGGTGTGGCGCAGCGGCATCATGGTGACGAAAAACGGCATGCTCAACGAGCTGCTGGGGCTGTTCGGCATTCCGGCGGTAAACTGGCTGGGCAACGCGGACGTGGTGATGTTCTCGCTGGTGCTCTTTACCCTTTGGGCCGACGTGGGCTACAACGTGGTGCTGTTCTGCGCGGGCATCGACGGCATCCCCACCGATTTTGCCGAGGCCGCCGAGATCGACGGAGCCAACGCGGTGCAGCGCTTTTTCAAGATCACCCTGCCGCTGCTGGGGCGGACCTTCGCCTTTACCCTGATGATGACCCTCATCGGCTATTTCCAGGCGTTTGTGCAGTTCATGCAGCTGGCGCAGCGCGGCGGGCCCAACAACGCATCCACCGTGCTGCCGCTGTACATCTACAAGCTGGGCTTTATGAACAACGACATGGGGTACGCTTCCGCCGTGGCGATGGCGCTGTTTGTGATCATTCTGGCGGTGACCACCGTTCAAAGACGGCTGAACCGCGTGGATTGGGGGTATTGAAATGACAAGAGCAGCCATGCGCAAATCAAAATCGCGCCATTCCACCGCGTTTGCCATTATTGTCATCTGCCTTGCCGCGTTCTCGCTGCTGATGGTGTTCCCCTATATCTGGATGCTGCTGACCTCGTTTAAAACGAACGCGGATATCGGCCTGCACCCCACCTCGCTGTGGCCCGCCCCCTGGACGCTCTCGGGCTATGTGACGGCGGTGACCCAGGCGCCCTTTGTGCAGTGGTTTTTCAACAGCGCCATCGTTTCGGTGAGCATCACGGCGGCGGTGGTGTTCACAAGCACGCTGATCGGGTTTGTGTTTGCAAAATATCGCTTTTGGAAAAAGGAGCTGCTGTTTGCCATCATCCTTGCAACGATGATGGTGCCCGCCCAGGTGACCATGATCCCCTCGTTCATCATTGTGAACAAGCTGGGGCTTTACAACACCCTGGGCGCGCTCATCGTGCCCGCACTGGTGCGCTCGTTCGGCATCTTTTTGTGCCGCCAGTTCATTGAGGACGTGCCCGACAGCCTGTGTGAGGCGGCAAAGATCGACGGCGCTTCGGATTTCTTTATTTACTTACGCATCATCGTGCCCAACATCAAGCCCGCCATCGGCTCGCTGGTGATCTTTATCTTCCTGGCCAGCTGGAACGACTACCTCAACCCGCTGATCATGCTCAACGAGACCAAACGGATGACGCTGCCGCTGGCGCTTTCGTTCTTCACCTCGCAGCACGGGACCGACCTGAGCGCCACCATGGCGGTGGCCGCGCTGATCATGGTACCGGTGATCGTTGTGTTCATCCTGTTCCAAAAGCAATTCATCAAGGGCCTGGCCCTCAGCGGTATCAAGTAAAGCGGCGCAGGCATTGAAACGCAGCGCGAAGAAGCGCCCGGCGGCCCGCCGGGCGCTTCTTGCCTTAAAATGCCGGGTGGAAGGAAAGGAAGGCCGATGCAAATGCCACAAAACCCCATCTTGACCCTGCTGCAGAACCGGGCGGGGGCCCGGGAAAAGGGCCTCTACGCCTGCTGCAGCGCCAATGAATATGTGATCCGGGCGGCGCTGCGCCGCGCAAAAGAGAACGACACCGTGGCCCTGGTGGAGGCCACTGCCAACCAGGTGAACCAAAACGGCGGCTACACCGGCATGACGCCGGCAGATTTTCATGGGTTTTTAATGGCGCTTGCCGACGAGGAGGGAATGCCCCGCGCCCAGGTGCTGTGCGGCGGCGACCATCTTGGCCCGCTCACCTGGCGGCACCTGCCGGAGGCGGAGGCGATGCCGAAGGCGGAAGAGCTGGTCCGCGCCTATGTGGCGGCGGGCTTTTCAAAAATACATATCGATACCAGCATGCGCCTGGCAAGCGACGATCCCGCCGCGCCGCTTTGCGACGCGGTGATCGCCCGGCGCGGCGCGCAGCTTTGCCGCGCGGCCGAGGATGCCTTTGCGAAATATGAACGGCAGCACCCCGGTTCGCCCGCGCCGGTGTATGTGGTGGGCAGCGAGGTGCCCGTTCCCGGCGGCGCGCAGGAGAACGAGGACAGCGTGGCCGTTACCCGCCCGCAGGACTGTGAAGCCACGCTGGCGGAGTTCGAGCGCGCCTTTGCCGCACAGGGGCTTTCCGGGTCGTGGGAGCGGGTCGTGGCTCTGGTGGTGCAGCCCGGCGTGGAATTTGCCGACGAGAGCGTGATCGAATACGACCGCGGCGCGGCGGGGGAGCTTACAGCCTGGTTGAAAAGCCGCCCGGGCCTTGTGTTTGAGGGGCACTCCACCGATTACCAGCCCCGGGAGTGCCTGCGCCGGATGGTGCAGGACGGCATTGCGATTTTGAAGGTAGGCCCGGCGCTCACCTTTGCCTTGCGGGAGGCCCTGTTCGCCCTGGAGCGCATTGAGCAGGAGCTGTACGGCATGCGGGACCTTCCCCTTTCCCATTTCCGGGCTGTGCTGGAACAGGCCATGCTGGAGGATACGGCCCAATGGGCCAAATATTATCACGGCAGCACCGCCCAAAAGCGGTATGCGCGGGCCTTCAGCTATTCCGACCGGGCGCGGTATTACTTAACCGGCGGCAAGGTAAGGGCCGCAATAGAAACGCTGCTGAAAAATCTGGACACAGCGGGCATCCCTCTGGCACTGCTCAGCCAATATCTGCCCGTTCAATATGCCCGCGTGCACACGGGCGCGCTTTCCGCGCGCGCAGCCGACCTGCTTGTTGACCGCGTGGGCGACTGCATCGACGACTATTTGTATGCGGTGCTGGAAAAGACGGGGCGGGTGCGGCAATGAAAAGAAAAACGCCCCGGAAGCGCTTCCATTTCGCGTGGGTCGTGCTGGCGGGAATCTGTATTGTGATGGGACTGGCGCGCGGCGGCATCAGCAACGCGGGCGGCCTGTTCATGGCGCCTGTGATGGCCGAGCTGGGCTGCGGCGCCGGTGAATTCATGCTTTATTTCAGCACGTCCTCCATCGCGACCTTTCTTTTTCTGCCGCTTGCGGGAAAACTGACCGACCGGTACGATATGCGGCTGCTGCTGGCGGCAGGTCTGGCGCTGCAGGCGGGCGCATTCGCCCTGTTCGGCACCCTGCGCAGCATAGGGGGCTGGTATATCCTGTCGGTCCCCATGGCGATCGGGGCTGTTTTCACCACGCAGATCGCCGGCCCGGTGCTGATTGGGCGCTGGTTCAAAACGTATAGCGGCCTGGCCGTGGGCATCATGATGGCCGCCGTGGGCCTGTTTGGCGCCGTTCTTCAGCCGCTGGCCGGCCAATGGATCGCCGGCCGGGGCTGGCGCCAGGCTTATATGATTTTGGGAGGCGCCACCCTTGCGGCGGGCATGCCCGCGGTGGTGCTGGCCATCCGCGGGCACCCGGAGGAAAAGGGGCTTTGCCCCCTGGGAGCCGGAGAAGTCCCGGGTGAAAGCGAGCCTGCCGCGGCCGCGCCCCAGGGCGTGACGGCCCAAAAGGCCCGCGGCTCCGCCGCATTCTGGGCGCTGGCGCTGTTCATGTTTTTTATCACCGCCGCCGCCTCTTTTGCGCAGCATGTGCCGAAATACGCCGACCAGCTGGGCTTTGACGCGGCGTTTGCCGGCGGGTCGATGGGCTTTTTTATGGCGGGCATGCTGGCGGGCTCCCTGCTTCTTGGGCTGCTCAGCGACCGGGCCGGTGTGAAAGCCGCAGCTCTTTTTGCGCTGGGCGGGGGCATGGCGGCCGTTCTGATGCTGATCTTTCTGGGCGCGCGGCCGCTGCTGTTCAACCTTGCCGTGGCCTTGTTCGGCGTTTCGTGCGCCGCCGTGGGAACCCTGGGGCCGCTGCTCACCGGCGCCATCTTTGGACAGAAGGAATACGCAAAGATCTACGCCTCTGCGGCGATGGGGATGGCCCTTGCCGGGATCGCGGCCCTGCCCGGCTACGGCTTTGTGTACGATGCGGCGAAAAGCTATACCCCGGTGCTGTGGGGCATCGGGGCCATGCTGGCGATTTGCGCCGCCTGCGTGTTGGCGGCGTTTGCCGGCAAAAAGAAACTGGTGCGGGCCGGGCTGTGGGAGTGAACGGGCTGCCGGAAAGATGGGCCGGCACGGGCCGGCCGCAGGGGGCCGCGGAAATAAAACCGAAAAAAACGGCGGCCGGCCGCAGCGCCCCGACCGTTTGTGGATCGGAACAGGAGGGTTTTTATGTCGCTGATAAACAGCAGGAAACTATTGCAGGACGCCCGGCAGCACGGCTATGCCGTGGGCGCGTTCAATGTGGAAAACATGGAAATGATGCAGGCGGCCGTCCGGGCCGCCGAACTGGAGCGCACGCCCATTATTCTGCAGACCACGCCCTCCACGGTGCAATACGGCGGCACGGCGCTGTTTGCGGCGATGGCCCGGGCGCTGGCGGAAAAGAGTACGGTGCCCGTGGTTTTGCACCTGGATCACGGCAGCAGCTTTGGACTGTGCGCCCGTGCGGCGGGGGACGGCTACACGAGCATTATGATCGACGGGTCGGCCCTGCCCCTTGAAGAAAACATCGCCCTGGTACGCAAGGTGGCGGAGATGGCGGCGGCGCTTTCCGACAGCCCCTGCGTGGAGGCCGAGCTGGGGCGGCTGGGCGGCAAGGAGGACGCGGTGGAGGTAAAGCCCGGCGAGGATGTGCACACCGACCCGGAGGAGGCCGCCCGTTTTGTGGCCGAGACGGGCGTGGACAGCCTGGCGGTGGCCATCGGCACGGCCCACGGCTTTTACAGGGGCGCGCCGAAGCTGGATTTTGAGCGGATTGCACAGCTGCGTGAAGCGGCGCCGGTGCCCCTGGTGCTGCACGGTTCTTCCGGTGTTTCGGACGAGGATGTGCGGCGGGCTGTTTCGCTGGGGATGTGCAAGGTGAATTTTGCCACCGAGCTGCGCGCAGCCTATACCGAGGCCGCAAAAAGCTGCCTTGCGGCGGACGCTTCCATCTATGACCCCAAAAAATATGGCGCGGTGGGCCGCGACGCGGTGACGGAGCTGGTGCGCCACCGCATCCGGGTCTGCATTTTGGCCTGAGGCCTTTGAGAGAAGGGGACAAACGTGCGCTCTGCGCCGAAAGGAAAGACCGGCGGCGGACGCACGCCGGCAGCTGCGCAAGACTGCAAAGCACAAAACTGCGAATGGCGAAACCATAAGGGCGGGGCCGGGGCAAACGCCCCGGCCCCGCCCTTTGTACTCAGCCCAGCAGGGTCTGCCGGTCGAACTCGCGGTAATAGGTCATGCGCAGGCCGTCGTCCCACGAGCTGTTCGGGGACGATTCGTACAGCAGCGCGACCCTGCCGTCGCTGAGTTCCGCAAGACAGCTGTAGGCAAACAGGGTCCCCTGGGGGGTGACGTCGTACTGATACTCCCAGTCGACCGTGTACTTTTTCGCCCCGCCGGGGTAGGCGCCGTTTTCCTTGAGAAGGCCCACAAAGATGCGGCCGTGGGTGCGGTCCTTCAGGTTCGCGCTGGAGAGCAGCATGGCCGGGTATTCCTGCCCGTCCTTTTGGGAGCGTACCGTTCCGCTGAGGCGGATCGCCGAAAGCTGGCAATTGATGCCCGCGCTGTTGTTGCTGAAGGTGCATTTTACATCGCGCCAGCTCTGCCCGCCGTCGGTGCTGGTGGCCTCGACCACCGTGCCGCCCAGGATGGAGGTGTTGCGCAAAAACAGCTTGAGGCTGCCGTCCGGCATTTCCACCGGCGCCGCTTCGCTCAGGCCGTAGATCGAGGATACGCTCTCGCCGTGGGCCCAGGTGCGGCCGTTGTCGTCGCTGTAGATCACCTCGGCTTTGGGGGAATTTTGGTAGTACACCGGCACGATGAGCCGCCCCGCGTATTGCCCCTGCTGGAGCTGCAGCCCGCGGCCCGGGCCCAGGATGTAGTGCTGCGAGTTTTCGCGCTTGACCATGCCGGAGATGATTTTGTCGGTATGCCAGGTGCGGCCCGCGTCATCGCTGTAAAACTGCATGATGTAGCTGGTATTGTACAGCTGGAGCTCGGAGTCCTCGTAAAAGAGCTTCATGGGCACCGAAACGGCGGGATAGGCCGGGTCGGCGGAGCGCTGGCGCACGGTCAGCGGCTGCCCGTTTTTGTACAGCTCATAGTCCTGGCTGACCCCGTATTCCGAGAGCGCGCCCAGGGAGAGGTTGCCGTCGTCCACCGGGCGGTTTGCCAGGGAGGAGTAGGCGCGGGGCGTGCCGTTGAGATGGTAGACCGGGTACAGCCCGGATGCGTTGGGCTGGCCGTAGACATCGGCTGCATAGTCGAACCGGCTGCGGTCGGTGTTGTTGTTGATGTTGCCGGTCTGCCCATTGGCGCTGCCCTTCAGATTCTGGCTCGAGAGCAGAAGATACTTTTTTCCGCCGATGGTGCAGAAGCCGTCGCCCCGGGCCACGGTGCGCATTTTGGTACCGCCGGATTCGTCCGCCAGGTGTTCGAACAGCCCCCCGTTCCAGGCCCAGGCGTCGGCCAGAAGGAAAACGCGGCCGGTGTTCAGCGTGTCCTGGAGGATTACGGCGTCGATGAAGGAGGCGGAGCCCTGCTTATAGCCGTTTTCGTCGGCATAATCCTGCATGTGCATGGCCGCGGGCACGCTGGGCTCCAGCCAGCCCTCCATTGCGGCGTGCTGCGCGGCGGCGGGCTTTACCCGCACCGCGATGTCGATGTTCTCGGCCGAGTCGCCCCCACTTCCGAAATTGGCGTCCACCCCTGCGATCAGGTCGCCCTGGGGCGTATTCCACAAAAAGGGGATGCGGAAATGCTGCGAGCCGGTGGCGTCGCCGGCAAAGAAAACAAAATCGCCGGTGCGCCGGGTGCCGGCCGTGCGCAGCAGCAGCTCCTCGTCGCTCAGGGCGCCGGAATAGATCTGGATGCTTTCGATCAGGCCGGTGAAGGGATAGCTGTCCGGGTCGTTGGAGCGGGAGGTCTTGCCCAAAAAGCCCTGGGTCCAGGTGATGGTATCGCTGAGAAAGCGATAGTCGCCGCCTGTTTTTTCCAGCACCGCCCCCGGCACCCCGTTGGCGAACAGCTTATACCCGGCCTGCCGGCTGGCCGAAAAGGCCACCGTGTTCCACTCCCGCGGGTAGACCGTGCAGGAGGCGGCATAGAAGGGGGCGTCGCGGTCGCGGTATTCGAACCCCAGCAGGTTCCCGTTTTGATAGAGATGGAAGTGGGAATTCCCGCTGCCGGGGTCGCTCACGCTGAGAAGGGACCCCACCCCGGAATGGGTGTTTTTGAACTTTACGATCACCGACAGCTCATCCAGCGCGCCCAGCTGCCCCACCAGCCCGGGGCTGAGCGCCGGCGCGGCCTGGGGCGAAGCGATGGAGATGTTTTCGGCCGAGTAGAGGAGCTGCCCCTCGGTGGGCGCCCACGGCTCTGCGCTGAGGGCGGCCGCCTCGGCCTGGGAGAGCGCGCGCGGCACAAAGGCGGCCAGCGCAATGCGCCCCACAAAGCCCCCGGCGTTGCCCGAGCCGGTGAACCCTTCCGGCACGCCGCCGATGGTCAGGTACTGGATGTCGTTGATGGCGGCGTTCTGGTTGAACCAGGAGGCATAATCGGGATACTGGGTGGAGGTGCTGCCGTCAAAGCTGGTTACGGTTTTTGCGGTTTTGTCGGCGGGGTCGGAGGCGTTTACACTGTAAACAAAGGTGTGCCAGCCGCCGGTGGCCTGCGTTCCGGCGAGGTTCGCCTTCATCCCATCCGGGAACTCGACCCGCTGCTGGTCCACCCCGGACACGGCATTCGCCAGGATTGCGCCGTAGCTTTCGGCGGAGGCGGTGCTGCCGGCGGCGAAGAGCACCTGGTTGCCGCCGCCCAGGGCCCTGTAGCGCACCAGGATCGTGCCCTGCACGCTTTGCCGCAGGCGGGCGATCTCCTGCGGGCTGCCCTGCACCGTGCGGCTGCCGTCAAAAATCTGGTCGGAACCGGAGAACACATAGGAAAAGCCGGCGTCCTGGGCTTCGCTCAAAAATGCGGCCAGACCGGCCAGACCGGCCGGCGCGGCAGGCGCAGCCTCCGCGGCGTGCGCACAGGGGGGGACGAACAGGGCTGCGCCCAGGAACAAAAGCGCGCAGCAAAGGGACAAAAGGCGGGTCTTCATTTTTTTCACTCCTTTACGATTCAGCGATACAAACCCTGTTTGAGCGCGCCCTTGGCAGCCCTGCCGGGTGGAAAAGGGCGGCTTTAAAGCTGGTAGTCCTGGTAAAAAGCGCCGCAGTCGGCCACGTCGTACTGCTCGCCCGAGCGCGCCGGGTATGCCCGGGTGCGGGTGCGGCGGTTGTTGCAGAACCGCGTTTCGCCCACCTGCCGAAGCGACAAAACCCGCTGATCAAAACAAAAAAACTCGTTGTCGCGGATGGTGAGCTTTGCGTGGAAAAACCAGCCGCCGGAGGAGCGGACCTTGGGGCACGCGGTGATGGGGGCCGCCCCCCACGCGGGGATATACGCGCAGTTCACAAAGCGGTTGTTTTGCAGGCAGAGCGACCGGGTGGCCCCCGATTCGTACCAATAGCACGCCTCGCCCTCCAGATAGACGGCGGCGCCCGCCGTTTCGAACAGGCAGTTTTCCACCAGCGCCTCCCGGCAGGTGAGCAGAACGCCGCGCGCGCGGTTTTTGCGGAAGGTGCAGCCGCGGATCACGACCCGGGGCGAGAGCGAAAGATTTTCCAGCACCGGGCGCTCGGGCAGAGAATCGGGCAGAGGGGCGTCGAACTCGGCCAGGATCCCTTCCTTTTGCGGGCAGAGGCGTTTCAGGCGGGCGGTCCAAACCGGGCGGAGCTGTTCCGCGCCCATGAGGGCGACTTCGTCCCCCGGGCGGCCCGGCAGCGTTCCCTGCTGGCCCGGGTGGCCCCAGCCCAGCAGCAGGCTTTGGCCTGCCGGCCTGCCGCGCACGGGCGCGTAGAAGCCGTGCACGTTTACCCCGTCGTCCAGCTGGCTTTCAAACCGGCATTCCTCCAGGCGAAGCTCCCCGGCGCAGTTTACAAAATGCGTGGCGTCGGCTGCGGCTGTAAAGCAGCGGGGTGAGGCGGGGTCCGGCGCGAGATCGAACCGGGTGAGCGCGACCCCCGTGCATCGCTCGGCCAAAAAGGCCATGCCTGCGGCGTGGCGGACCGCGATGTTTTCCAGCGCCAGATCGCTGCAGTCGGCGGCGTAAAATGCGGGATAGGTGCGCGGATGGTGACGGAAAACCAGCCGGTTGCCCGGGCGGCTCGCCGCAAAAAAGCGCTCAGGGCCGCTCAGGGTGAGGCGCACCAGGTCGGGGGCCATGGCCTCGGCGCAAAGATCCAGCCCCTGGGTTTGCCGCGCCGTGCGGAAGTAGAGGTCGTCGGTGCCCCAGGCGGGCGCGCCGGTTTGGGCGTCCAGCTCCAGCCAGAGGTGCAGCGGGTGGCAAAAATTTTCGCCCCAAAAGACCAGACGGCCCTGCCGCACCTGCCACGGGTATTTTGCGGGGTCGATGCGCACCACCATTTCCTGCGGCTGCACGCTCAGGATCTCGCCCTCGGAATAGGCTGGGCGCGCATAATCCAGCGAAAAGTTTTCAAGACGCACGCCGCGGCTGGACGCGATGTAAAACGGCAGGATCTCGGTGTGAAAGACAAAGCGGCTGCCGCCGCCGTCGATGCAGAGGCCGTTGAACCCTTCCAGCAAAAAGGCGACCGGCCGCCGGGGCTCCGGGTCGTGGTTTGAGATGCACAGCTCCCGGCAGGGGGCGTGCCGGGGATAAAAATGATATTCCCCCGGCTCAAGGCAGAGAGCCACGCCCCGCTTTGCCCGCAGGGCTTCCAGGGCGTTTTGCAGGGCTTCCACAAGAAGGGGGCTGTTGCCTGGCACAAGGCCGAGCGCCGCGCCGCGGATCCGTTCCATTGTTGATGGGCTCCTTTCCGGGGCGGCCCGCGCCGGGGCCGCCCCGCCTTGCTTTATTGCCAGACAACCCGGTCGAGCTCGATCCATTTCCCGCTGGACTGGGCGGATTTGCTGGCCGTGACAGTGAGGCGCACGGTGTGCGCGCCCGGTTCCAGCGCGCCGGTGTCGTACAACACCTGGCCCAGCTGCATTTCCGGCGCGTAGGCGTCCACGGTGGCCGCCCTGGCCCCGTCCACCGTGACGTCGGCCTTGCCGCACCAGGGGCCTTTGAGCCCGTACAGTACGGCGTTTGTGCCGGTAAAGCTGAACTCCACATGCGCTTTCCAGGTGTTGCTGGAGCTGTCGTCGCCGTGGTAGCTGCCCTCCACCGACTGGTGGTTCCAGACCGAAAACTTTTTCAGGTTGGGGTTGTCGTCGTTCCAGACCACCTTGTTTGCGAGCGGCTGGCCGTTCTGGCTGTCGAACAGCTCCACCTTGTCGTACTCGATCCAAACGCCGGTGGAGGCGGGATTCTTTTCCCCTGCCACCGTGAGGGTGACGGTGTGCTCGCCGTAGGGCAGCTCGCCCGTGTCGAACAGAAGCGCCTGGGCCTCGGGCGCGGGGGCGTAGGCGTCCACCCGCACGGGCGCGCCGAAATCGACCTGCACGTCGGCCAGGCCGCACCAGTCGCCCTTGATGCCGTACAGCTTTGCGCCGGTGCCGGTGAAGGTGAATTCTGCGTAGCCGCCCGCCTCGCTGCAGGACATATCGTCGTTGCGGTAGCTGCCGGCCGAGGCCTGTTGGTTCCAGCCCGCGCTGCAGGAGATGTAAACGGAATCGTTGTTCAGGGTGAATACGCCGCTTTCTTTGGCTTGGGTGGCAAAGCCGGACACGGCGCTGGAAGCGGCGCCCGCGGCGTTCCCGGCGGTTACCGCCCAGTAATAGGCTGTGCCGGGCAAAAGCTCTTCGGAGGACTGGTAGCGGACCGCCCGGCCCGTATAGGTGTCGATCACGGGGTCGGAGAGATCCGGATGCAGGGATACCACAAGCCGGTAATTCCGGGCGCCGGGCACCGGCTGCCAGGCAAACGCCTGCGCGGTGCTGGCCCGCGTTTCGCCGGCGGCGGGAAGGTTCAGCGCCGGGGCGGCCGGGGCGGCGGAATCCTGCCCGGCGGAGAAGGTGTAAACCACCACCGCTTCGCCCGGGATGTCGTTCACGAAAACGCCGCCGTTCACCGGCTGGTTCCCCGCGATGTGGTTTATGTACTGGGGCGCTGTATCCCACACGCTTTCGCCCCGCAGCACCATGGCGCTGGCCGAGCTGTATTGCTGGGGGATCTGAAGCGTGAGCTGGGTGGCGTCCCACTTGTTGAGCACGATCACCCGCAGGTCGGTCTGCTGCGCATTTTCATAGGCAAAGACCCGGACCTTCTCGCCGGTGCTGGCGGCGTCCAGCTTGTTTTCCAGCACGTTTTGGTTGATGATGCGGTGCGCCAGCGCGGGACCGGTAAGCCGGACCGTATCCCCGTCCAGATACCAGCGGTCCAGATCGAACCAGCCGAAGGATTTGTTGGGGCAGCCGCTGATGGAAGCTTTGCTGGGATAATGGGAGGGCCAGCTTACGATGTAGCCGTACTGCCCGCCGTCAATGAGGTCCAGCATGGCGTTGAGCAGGGCCATGCTGCCCCCCAGATCCCGCACATGGCCCTCGTCCCAATTGTCCTGCACCGGGGTCCAGCCGATGTTGCACTCGCCCAAAATGGCCTCTTTGCCCTCAATGGGAGAACCCGGGGCCAGCAGGTCGTCGCCGTTTTTGTCGAAATATTTGTTCCAGCCGTAGAAGGAATAGCGATGGTCGTCGTAGGCGTCGAACGCGCCCTGTGCCGCGCTTACCAGCGTGTTGTTCCAGCCGTTCCACAGAACGTTCTGCGGCGCCCGCTGCAAAACCAGGCGGTAGTTGGGGTTGGCGCTTTTTACGATCTGCTGGAATTCGGGAAACAGGCTGCCCAGATACTGGGCGTTGCCGCTGCCGCCCGCGCCGTTGTTCCAGGGCTCGTTGCCCATGTCGAAATAGCACAGCTCCACCCCCTGCGAGGCGATGTACTGCGCCATGGAGGCCGTGAGCGCTTTTACCTTTTCCAGGGGGGCCTCGCCGCCGAAGGCGTCCAGCGATTCGATGGGGATCATGACGAAGGGCACGATCCCGTTTTTTTTGCAGAACGCGATAAACTCCTCCAGCCCGAACGTGCCGGCGGCATCGCGGCTGTTCAGCCCGCCCCAATAGCGGTTTTCAGACAGGGGGCGGCCGGTTTCCCAATCAAAGGCCCAGGCATCGTAGCCCCACCGCATCATGCTGAGCTCGCCGGCAAAAAAGCTTTGCTCCATCCAGTTTCCGTTGGCCTGCCACATCTCGTCGCTCACCAGGGACATCTCGATGTTGGCGCCCACGCTGCGCGCGCCGGCAAGCGGTGCGGCGCTTTGGCCGTTCACCGAAATTATTACCTGCGCCGGGCCCGCCGCCCGGGCGGGAAGGGCCGGGACGGCGGCCGCAAGGGTCAGAAAACAGGCGGCAAGGGCAACGGCCTTTCGAAGGGTTCGATCCATACTTGTTACCTCACTTCCACATCATTTGTTTGTTCGATCCGCCAGGTGTTGTGCCGGAAATCCACCTCCACGGAAATTCCGTTTGCAAACAGGGTGCGCTGGCGCTCCGGGTCGCCGGCGATAAATTCATGCAGGGTCATTTCGCTCAGCGCCACCTTTTCGTGCAGGGCCGCCACGGCCGCTGCTTTTTCCAGCTCGTGGGCGGTGGGTTCGATGGGCAGGTACCCCATGCCGCCGTTCAGCAGCGCGTACAAAAAGCCGCTGCGGCCGTTCGGCATGACCGAGGCGGCCCCCTCGCCCAGGTCCCAGGGAATGAAGATACAGTCGTGGTATACCAGGTTGAACAGGGGCACGGGCACCCCGCGCTGGGCGCCCCCGTTCAGCCGGGGGGCTGTGGGGTAGGGCGCGTGATGGCACAGGGCAAGGTGGTCCACCGTGCTGGCCAGCGGTTCCTCGGAGGAGGCGATGCCGTACCGCTGGGCGATAAAATCGAAGCAGCCGCAGCGGTAGGCGCTGCACTCCCTGCGTGTCATGGGGTGGCGCGGGTCCAGGCATTCGTCCAGCTCCACCACGCTGAACACGTCCAGATACGCCCCGTCCAGGGGGATGCCCAGGGCGTCGAGCCGGCGGTAGTTGCGCTCCACATAGTCCCGCGCGAGGCTGGCGCACAAAAAGGTCTGGCGCCCCCCGTTCCAGGTGCAGCCGGCCGGGCGCGCGCCGTGCCGATCCAGCACCGCATTGGCCTCGCTGTAGCTTGCGGCGTCGAGATAATAATCGCGGTATTGGTCGTGCAGCGCGAAGAGATAGCCCTGCGCCCGGCAGGCGGCGGCCAGGGCCCGCAGGCCGCCAGCCCCGCCGGCCCTGCCGTTGACCGGCAGAACGTCCGGGTGGCGCTGGTCGTAGCCCGCCGCGCCCCAGCCGTCCAGATGGACGTACGCCTTTTGGACGCCGCGCGCCTTGAGCCGCTGCAGTTGGGCCTGCCGCTGGGCAAAGGTCACCAGGCGGTCGTTTTGCTGCGGGTTTTGCGGGTCGTACAGGGCGGACTCCGGCTTTACGGCGAACCGGCTCCAGGTGTGGATCACCGGGCAGCCGATCAGCCGGGCGAGCTTTGGCTGGCGCGCGAGTTTTTGCGCCAGCGGCACCGCGCCGCCCTGTGCGCGCACCGTTTGCCGATAGGCCTTGCAGAGCTCCACGTACCCGCCGGCCAGCAGCCTAAGGCTGAACCGGCGCGGGTAGCCGACCCGGCCCATGCACTCGCGCCAGACAAGATGCAGCCGGGTGGGGCCCCCGGGGGGATGCAGCAGCTCGTAGCCAGCATCCCAGGCCTGCTCCACAATGGCCAGCCAGGCCGCGCCGCGCCTCACCTGGCCGATCCAGGGCATGTAGCCGCTGCGCTCGAAAAAGTAGGGGGGCTGCACCGCTTTGATTTCCTCGGGCCAGTTGCCGGGCACCAGGCACCCCTGCATCATGGGAAGCACCGTGCAGCTTTGGGACGTTTTTTCCTCCCAGACAAACGGCGCGGGCCAGTGCACCGCCTCCACCGGCGCGTCCCGGAGGGGGATCAGCTCAAAGCGCACCTCGCCGGTGTGCGCCACCCAGACGCGGGTTTCGAGGCGCAGGCCGTTTGCAAAGCCGCTCCAGAGCCAGCAAAAGCCGGCCCCCACCCCTGTTTTGAGGGGGCTCATTTCCACCCGGGCCTGGCTGAAGAAGAGTGGTTCCCCGTTTGGCAGCGCGATCCACGGCACAAAGGCTTCGCTCTGCACCCAAGCTTCGCCCCCGCGCTCCACCGCGACCCGGCCCTCCGGCCAGGCGCAGAGCCTTGTTCCGCCCAGTTGTACCTGCTGCATCATTGTTTGGCCCCCTTACAGATTAAAAGCTGCGGCGGATGCGGCAAAGGGGGCGGGGCCTGTCGCCCCGCCCCCTTTGCCGCTATGAAAAGGTGTGTGTCAGCTGTTCTGTAAAAATTCCAGCGCCTGCTTTTGGAGCTCGGCGTAAACTTTGTCCGCGCCGGCGGCCTGCAGCTTGGTCTGGAGCTTTGCGATGTCCGCCGCCGGGTCGTCGGTAAAGCCCAGGCCCAGCAGCTTGTAATCGGTGTTGAAGATCTCGCCCATGGCGGCGATCTCGTTCTTCACATTGGTGTCGTTGAACACGAAGGTCTGGTAGCGGCCGCTGCGGGCGCTGGCCTGCCAGGCCTTGTTCATCTCGGTCAAATTGGGGATGCCGCCCTCCACGACGCGCCAGGTGGCGTCGTTGCGCACGCCCCAGTTGCAGTTGCCGTCGTAGGGGTAATTGGAGCTGTCGGCCAGGGAGACCAGGGCGCCGTCGCCGGAGGCCTGCCAATGCTTGCCCTCGATGCCGTAGCAGAACAGGCCGTTGATCTCGGGGTCGTTGCGCAGATAATCCAGAGCCATGAGCGCGCGCTCGGGGTGCTTGGATTTGGAGAAGATGCTCATGCCGTTGGCCAAAAAGGAGTTGAGCACGGGGGGAACATCCTCCTGCGCGTCGAACACCCGCACGTCCCATTCGGGGTGCTCGGCGGTGATCTGGGCGTAAACGCTTTTTGCAGTGTTCACGTTCATCAGCGCCAGCGCGGATTTGCCGGCCTGGAAGCTCTCGGTGTTGTTCTGGGTATTGACCACCGCGTTTTTGCTCCAGAAGCCGCGGTCGCGCCAATCCTTCAGGCGGGTGACCACGTTCAGGAATTCGGGCTGGTCCGCGTTGCCCTTGACCAGGGCAGCGTCGTCGAGCTCGCTCACGCTGGACATGGCCTGCCAGGGGCCGATGCCCACCACCTTTTCAGGGCTCTCCCAGTTGGCCTTGTTCCACATGCGGTCGAAGATGAACAGCTTGTCGTAGTCGGAGCCCACATCCAGGGGGATCAGGGTCGGCTCGTTCTTTGCGATGGCGTCCATATACGCCTCGGCCTCGTCCAGGGAGGCCACGGACTGGACGCCGTATTTGTCCATCAGGTCGCCCCGTGCCATATAGACATAGGCGGTGATCTCCTTGTAGTTCATGGGCAGCATGTAGACCTTGCCGTCCACCTTGGCCTGCTCCCAGGCCTCGGGGTAGATGGTCTGCGCGGTCATGGGCGCATAGGTGTCGAGCGCCTGCTGGGTGATCTCCCAGAAGCCCTGCTTGGTGGCCTGGGCGTTGTAGAAACACCAGTCGGCGGTGTAGATGATGTCCCAATCCTCGCCGGAGGCGAAGATCAGGGGGTACTTCTGCTCGTATTCGCCCCAGCTCATGAACTTCAGGTCGATGGTGGCGTTGATCTCGGCCTTAAGCTTTTCATTGATCTTGGCAAAGACCTCGTCGTTGTCCACCGGGCGGTCGCCGATCAGGTACATGGTCAGGGTCACCGGCTCCGAGGTGTCGGGTTTTTCCGGCCCCGCCGCGGTGGAGCCGGCGGAAGCCGGCACGCTGGCAGGGGCGCTGGAGGCGGGCTGGCCGCAGGCGCCCAGGGCGCCCAGCAGCAGAGCCAGAACCAGCAGCAGGGATAGCTTTTTGAAGTGTTTACGCATTGTTTTTCCTCCTTCGTATGTATATCAAACGGATCCGCAATGGATCTTGCCGCGTGGGTCAGCCCTTTACCGCGCCGATGGTAACGCCCTTTACAAAATACTTTTGCAGGAAGGGGTACAGCAGCACGATGGGCCCGGTGGCCACCACCGTCATGGCCAGTTTCATGGGTTCGGTGGGAACGTCGCTGGCGGGAATGCCGCTTCGGGCCGCCGCCGCGTTGATGGCTTGTGCCTTGGTGAGGATATTGTTCAGGAAGTATTGCAGGGGGTAGAGATCGCGGCGGCCTTCGTCCAGAAACAGCATGGCGTTGTACCAGTCGTTCCAATAGTTCAGGGCGATGAACAGCCCCACCGTGGCGAGCCCGGCCTTGCACAGGGGCAGCGCGATGCGCAGATAAACGGTAAAGTCGCCCGCGCCGTCCAGCCTGGCCGACTCATACAGCGCCTCGGGAATGCTCATCATATAGCTTTTCAGGATGAGCAGGTAGGTGACGTTGATGAGGATGGGCAGGATCATGGAGATGATGTTGTTGTGAAAATGCAGGTACTTTGTGTTGAAGATGTACCAGGGCACCAGGCCGCCCCCGAAGATGGAGGTGAAATAAAAGAAGAAGGACACCTGGTAGCGGTAGCGGAAGGTATGGCTTGCCAGCACGTAGGCGGCCATGCTGGTGAACAGAAGCCCGAAAAAGGTGCCCATAAACGTGACCAGGATCGTGACCCCGTACGCGCGCAGCAGCTCTTCCGGAATGCGGAACAGCATTTTATACGCGTCCAGCGAGACGTTTTTGGGCAGCAGGCTGTAGCCGTTCAGCTGGATGGACTGCTGGTCTGAAAAGGAGCCGCTGAGCACCAGCAGAAAGGGCAGCAGGCAGGCCGCGGAGAGCAGGGTCAGAACCAGGTAGGAAATGAGGTTGAACACCACCCGGTCGCGGCCAATGCGCCTGCAGGAGCGCTGTTTTGCAATGATCATAAAGCCCGCCCCCTTTCCCGGCGTTTGTTTTGGTCAGAACAGCGCATAGTCGGGTTCCACCTTTTTCACGATCTTATTTGCAAGGACCACCAGCACAAAGGAGATGGAGGACTGGTACAGCCCCGCGGCGCTGGTCATGCCGAATTCCTGCAGGGTGAGCAGCGAGCGGGTCACGTAGGTGTCGATCACGTCGGTCACTTCCAGCACCATGGGGTTGTTGCCCGTGACCTGCCAGAACATTTGGAAATCGCCCTTCATGATGGTCCCGATGGCCAGCAGGAACAGGATCACGATGGTGGGGCGGATGCAGGGCAGCGTGATGTGCCAGATCTTCTGCCACATGGTGGCGCCGTCCAGATCGGCGGCCTCGAACAGCTGTTCGTCGATGTTCACGATGCTGGCCAGGTACATCACCGTGCCGTACCCCACGTTTTTGAAGGCGCTTGCCGCCACCAGGATAAACGGCCAGGCCCCCTTGTTGGAGTAGACGTCCGCAGGCATCATGCCGAGGCTTTTCAGCAGGGAATTCACGGCGCCGAATTCATAATTAAACAGGTTGTAAACAAACGCGCCCACAACCACCCAGGAGATGAAGTAGGGCAAAAACATGACCGATTGGCTGAAACGCTTGAATTTTTTGCCCGCCAGCTCGCTGAGCAGCACCGCGCAGACGATCTGCAAAAACGTGTTCACGCACAAAAACGCGATGTTGTAGAGGATGGTGTTGCGGGTGGTGGTCCACGCCTTGCCCGACTGGAAAAAGTATTGAAAGTTTTTGAACCCGACCCAGGGGCTGCCAAAAACACCGTCGTGGTAGTTGTACTCTTTGAATGCGAGCACAATGCCGCTCATGGGGATATAGCACATCAGGATCACCACGATGGCCGCGGGCAGCAGCATGAGCCACTTGACCCGGTTCTGGCGCAGATCCCGCAAAAGCGGATGCCCTTTTTCCTTCATCTGTGTTGCCCCTTTCCGGACGCCGGTCTGTCTGTTTCTGGTTTCCATCCTAACAGAGTTGCCGGGCAAAAACAACGGGACTGGATTTTGAAAGGGGGTTAAAATTATGCTGTTTTGGGAATTTTTAGTTTTTTGCACCAATTGAGATTGAAGTGTTTGCTGTTTTTGTATATGATTGATACAGACAGGAGCATGGGAGGGAGCGCACAGATGGGCTTTACGGTGTTGATCGTGGACGACGAACTGATGCCCCGCACGGTTTTGTGCCGGCGGCTGCCCTGGGCCGGGCTTGGCGTGAGCCGGGTGGAGCAGGCCTCGGACGGGGAGGAGGGGCTGGAACAGGCGCGGCAGTGCCGGCCCGACATCGTGATCAGCGACATAAAAATGCCGCGGAAAAACGGATTGGAAATGGCGGCCGCCGTGCGTGAATTTTTGCCGGCCTGCCAGTTTGTGTTTTTGAGCGGCTACTCGGACAAGGAGTATCTCAAGGGCGCCATTCGGGTGAAGGCGGCCAGCTATGTGGAAAAGCCCATTGACCTGGAGGAGATCGAAGGGGTGCTGCACGGGGTTTTGCAGGAGCTGCAAGCCCAGGCGGGGCCGGACCCGCGCAGAGTGTTTTTTCGGGGGACCGGCGAGGCCGGACCCCCGCTGAACGACCGGTCGTTCAGCGGGGGCAAAAGCCGGATCAGCGAGCTGGACCGGTTGATCAAGCACCAGAAAAGGCCCGAGGCCGAGGCCGCGCTGCGCCGCCTGGAGGAGGAGATGTTCCGCTGCGAGGGCACCGACCCGGAATACCTGCGGCATGTTTACTGCCAGATCGTGTTTTTGTTTCTGGCCGCGGCCGAGAGCCACAACATCACCACGGTGACCGAAAAGACGGATTTCCTTTTATATACCGCGGCTAAGCAGGAAACGCTGGCGCAGCTGTGGGAGGCCCTGTGGCAGACCGAGCGGGAATACTTTGCCGTGGCCGAGCCGCAGGATATGGACGTGCCCGCGCGGGTGGAGCGCTATCTGGAGCAGCGCTACCCGGACAGCGGCCTTACCATTCAGCAGATGGCCGCCGACCTGGGCTTTGCCCACACCTACCTGTGCGCGGCGTATAAAAAGAGCTGCGGCAAGACCATCAACCAGCGGCTCACCGAGCTGCGCCTGCAGCACGCCAAGGAGCTGCTGGTGCGCTCGCGGCAAAAGCTGTATGAGGTGGCGAACGCAGTCGGCTATGGGGACGGCAAGTATTTTGTAAAGCTGTTTACCCGTGAGACCGGGCTTTCGCCCAGGCAATACCGGGCGAGGCACTGCCATGAGGAATAGGCTGTTCCGGTGGCTCTCGCCCTCCCGCGGGCGGCTGCGCACCAAGCTTTTGTGGGTCTACTTTTTGCTGGTGGCGCTGCCGCTGGGCCTGTTTACCCTGTACGCATACCTGCGGGTGCGCGGCGCGGTGGAGCAGCAGACCTTTGCCGCCGCGCAGAATGCGTTTGACGACACCCGCCTGTCGCTGCAGCAGATCTTCAGCGAGCTGGACGGGGTGCTGGGAATCCTGTCCAGCGACCCGCTGGTGTATGCCATGGCCTCCAACGACCCGGGCGATTTTACATACATCCGGCGGCTGGAGGACTCGGATCAGCTCTCGCTGACCTTCCGGCACCTGTGCGATTTGTCCGGCGTGGGGCGCATCCGGCTGTACGTGAACAACGATTACCCCTACGCTGCCAGCCAGAGCGGCATCGTGCAGATCAGCGAGGTGGAAAACAGCGGCTGGTTCGGCCTGCTCTCGGAGCAGGGGGGGCGGCGGTGGTTTTCGCCGCCGGATTTTGCCGACCAGCCGGCCGGCGAGCGGGAATGGTATTCGTCGATGCAGGTGATCTATAACCCGCGGGAGGTGAACACCCCGCTGGCGGTGCTGCGGGCGGACGTGGACGCCGGGCGCATTGCCAGGCTGGCGGGGGATACCTCGATCACCGAGAACGGAACGCTTTTTTTGCTGCGCGGCAGCGAGGTGCTGTACAGCACCTCCCCCGCCCCTGCCGGGGCGGACCTGGCGGAGCTGGTGGGGAACCTGCCGCCCTGCGGCAGCGGCCGGTGGGACCGCATCCGGGTGGGAGGAAAGAGCTATTACGCCCAGTGCAGCGCCCTGAGCGACCCCACCTGGCACATGGTGAGCGTGCTGCCCACAGACGATGTGCTGCGGCTGAGCCGGCAGCTGCGCACCGGCATGCTACTGGTGGTGATCGTGCTGGCCGTGGCGGCCTACGCCCTGGCTTATACCATCAGCCGGTCGTCCCTGGAGCGGATCTCGCTGCTCACCCGCACCATGCAGGCGGTGGAAAAGGGGGATGTGACGGCCCGGCTGGAGCCCATCGGCGACGACGAGATTGCACAGCTGATGGGGAGCTTCAGCCAGATGATGGAGCGGATCGACACCCTGATGGAGGAAAAGGTGGAGCAGGGCCGCCAGATTAAGAACCTGGAGCTCAAAGCCCTTCAGGCGCAGATCAACCCCCATTTTCTGTACAACTCGCTGGACCTGATCAACTGCACGGCCATTGCCAACGACGTGCCCCAGATCAGCCATATGGTGCACGAGCTGAGCCAGTTTTACCGGCTCTCGCTCAGCCGCGGGCGGGAGGTAATCCCGCTGGCGGACGAGCTGCGGCACGCGCAGCTGTATGTGGACATCCAGAACATGCGCTTTGAGGGCCGGGTGCGCGCGGAGTGGCAGCTGGACCCGGCCGCCGGCCGCTGCCGGGTCATTAAGATCATTTTGCAGCCCCTGATCGAAAACGCCATCATCCATGGCATTTTTGAGACCCCCGCCAAGACCGGCCGCCTGCTGGTGCGCACTTGCCGGGAAGAGGGGCGGGTGGTGATTGTGATTCAGGACGACGGCGCCGGGATGGACGAGGCCACCCGGCTTGCCAATTTTGCGCCCCCGCCCCCCGGCGGCATTGCGGAGACGGTGGGAGGGTACGGCGTGCGCAATATCTACGACAGGCTGCGCATCGCCTACGGCGCGCCCTACGGCCTGTTCTGCGAGAGCGGGTCGGGCAAAGGCACCACCGTGACGGTGATCATTCCGGCCATTGAGCCGGAAGAGCCAGAGGAGGAAGACGCTTTATGAAATATTCGGTTTTTACAGACGCGGACTGGCTTTACCCCGACTCGCCCCATGGCGGCGGGGATGAGGTGCGGCTTTCCGCGGCGCGGGGCGGGCACGCCGGCGCCCAGATCCTGGGGGAAGCGCCCGCTGCACCGGTGCGGCTTCGCTTTGCCTGGCGGCAGAGCGGCGGCCCGCGGGTGCAGCTTTACCAGCTGGCCCCGGTGGGCGTGAACGAGAACACCTCCCCCACCCTGATGACCACCACCGATTACGAGAGCTGCAGGGCGTTCGTCACCCGCCGCGCGCCGTTTGAGGTGTACGACGCACTGCGCCCGGTGGAGGAGGGCCTGGCGGCGGGGCGTTTGGCTTTGTATCTCTGCGCCGAGGCGGCGCCCGAACAGGCGCCCGGCGTTTACACCGGGGAACTGGTGATTGCCGAGGGCGCGGCCGAGACCCGCGTTCCCGTGCGGTGCACGGTTCACAGCGCGCAGGTGCCCCCCCTTGCCGCGGCGCGGTTTTCCATGCTGAACTTTTTTAATTACGAGGGGCTGGCCGCCCAGCACGGGGTGGAGCCGGGCGGTGAGGCGTATTGGCAGCTGTTCCGGCAATATGTGCGCGCGCAGCTTGAGATGCGCTGCACCCACATCCTGCTGCCCCCGGGCGAGGCGGTGTTCCAAAATGGGGCGCTGGCCGGCTTTGACTTTTCGGCGGCCGAGCGGGCGGGCCGCATTGCGCTGGAGGAGGGCGCGGTGAAGCTGTGCGGCGGCCACGTTGCCCACTGGCACGAGTGGGACGACAGCGAGTATTATCCCAATTGGGACGACAGCACCGGCGTGAGCACCCCGGAGGGCTACTTTCAAATGCGCCTGTATTTTACCAGGTGGGCGCAGGTCGTACGCAGGAACGGCTGGCAGGGCTGCATGACCCAGGCCCTGGCGGACGAGCCGCAGACCCACAACGACGGCACCTACCGGATCCTGGCGGGGATGTTCCGTAAGTTTTTGCCCGGCGTGCCCATCATCGATGCGGTGGAAACGACCAACCTGGGGGGCGGCATTGACGTGTGGGTGCCCAAGCAGGACACCTATGAAAAATGGCGCGGCGCGTATGAAGCGCTGAAGGCTGCCGGGGAGGAGATGTGGTTTTACACCTGCGCGTTCCCCGCAGGACCCATTATGAACCGCAGCATGGACCTGCCCCTCACGGCGAGCCGCGCGGTGCTGTGGATGGGGGCGCTCTACCGCCTCACCGGCTTTCTGCACTGGGGGTTCAACTACTACATCGGCGATGACCTGCGGCACAGCGCCTGCTGCCCCCACAAGGGCGCGCTGCTGCCGGCGGGCGACGCGCACATCGTTTACCCGGGCCCGGCGGGGCCCTGGCGCAGCATGCGGTTTGAGGCCCAGCGGGCGGGAGCCGAGGAATGCGAGCTGCTGATGCAGGCCGCGGCGGCGGCCCCGGCCGAGGCCGACGGCATCATCCGGAAGGTCTGCACCAGCTTCCGGGAGTATACCCGCCGGGGCGGCGAGCTGCTGAGCGCGCGGGAAGAGCTGTTCAGCCTGCTGGAAAGCGGGGTGAGCCGCCATGGCTGATACGCAATGGTTCCGGCAGGCGCGCTTTGGCCTGTTCCTTCATTGGGGGCTGTATGCGGCGCACGCCAGGGGCGAGTGGTACGCAAGCATGGAACGGGTGCCCCCGGAGGAATACGACCGGGCGTTCGGCGCGTTTGATGCGGCCGATTACGACCCCCGGGCCTGGGCCCGCATGGCAAGGCAGGCGGGGATGAAGTACGCCGTGCTCACCGCAAAGCACCACGAGGGGTTTTGCCTGTTCGACTCGGCCTATACCGATTACAAAGCGACCAATACCCCCGCGGGGCGCGACCTGGTGCGGGAATATCTGGAGGCCTTCCGCGCCGAGGGCCTGCGGGTCGGCCTTTATTACTCGCTGGTGGACTGGCATCACCCCGATTACCCGGCCTATGCCGACCCCTTCCACCCCTTGCGGGGCAGCGAAGCGCGCCGGCGCGAGCAATGCGATTTTGAGCGCTATCTGGCCTATCTGCACGCACAGGTGCGGGAGCTGTGCACCGGTTATGGCAAGCTGGACCTCCTCTGGTTCGATTTCTCCTACGAGGGCCATACCGGGGAGGACTGGCACGCCCGGGAATTGGTGGAGATGGTGCGGGCGCTGCAGCCCGGCATTTTGCTGAACAGCCGGCTGGAAGCGAGCGGCGGCTCGCTGGGAAGCCTGCTCTCCGGGCGGCCCACCCCCTGGGCCGGCGATTTTGCGACCCCGGAGCAGATCGTTCCGCCGGCGCCCCTTGCGGGCCCGGATGGAGCGCCGGTGTGCTGGGAGGCCTGCCAGACCATGAACAACAGTTTTGGCTACACCGAGGCCGACCACGCCTACAAGAGCGCGGCGGTGTGCATCCGGCAGCTGGCGGACTGTGTTTCCAAAGGAGGAAACTATCTGCTGAACGTGGGGCCCAATGCCCGGGGCGCCCTGCCCGCCCCGGCGCAGGAGATCCTGCGGGAGATCGGGGCCTGGATGCGCTGCAACGGCGAGAGCATTTACGGGTGCGGCGCTGCGGATCCGGTTGTCTCGGCCTTTGGCTGCCGGACGACTGCAAAAGGGAAAACGGTGTATCTGCATGTGATGCAGCAGCCGGTGGGCCCGCTGGCCCTTCGGGGAATCGCCCCGGAGCAGATCCGCCGCGCCAGCCTGCTGTATTCCGGCAGCCAGGTGGAGGTGCTGCAAGAGGGCTGGACCGCAGCGAATTACCCGGGGTACACTTTTTTGAGCCTGGCGGCCCGGGCGAACGAAACGCAGCCGCTGCCCGACGCCGCGGATACGGTGGTAAAGCTGGAGCTGCGCTGAGAAAAAAGCAGACACAAAAAAGCCCTGCAGCCGCTGGTCCTGAGCGAAACAGGACGGGCGGCTGCAGGGTGCTTTTGTGGGAGCAGATCGGCCGGCCAGGGAAACTGACGCTTTTGCAGCAAGCCTATCCTGCCGGGTGAACCCCAGTTTCTGTAAAAATTAAACCGTTTCAATAAAATCTTCCGGCAAAATGCCCATCAAGTGCAAAGAAATTTATCTGTTTTGGATAAAAAGTTTTTCGGATTTCACAAGCCGCAGGCCGGTTTTCGTGAGAATCAACGAAAGTAAGCGGTTTGCGTAAAATAACCTTGGATACGATTGACGGCGCTTTTGGGGGGTGATACACTGAGGGCGTTGAGAGATAAAACGTTTTAGCAGACCGCTTCTTTTTCCCGCGGGCTTCTCCCCCTGCGGAGCGGCAGACCGGTTAAAACGTTTTATCCATGGCGTTCCATCACAAATACAGAAAGGCGGCGGGAGGATGAAACGGGCGACCATCAAGGACGTGGCACAGGCCACCGGTTATTCCATCGCCACAGTGTCGCTGGTCATCAACAATAAACCGGTGAGCATTCCGCGGACCACGCGGGACAGCATTTTGAAGGCGGCCGAAGCGCTGCATTACCGCCCCAACCAGTTGGCGGTGAGTATGATCACCAAGCGAAGCAAGGTGCTGGGGCTCATTATTCCCGACAACAGCAACGAGTTTTTTGCGGAGCTGTCAAAATCCATCGAGCGGGCGGCGCGCCGCGCGGGCTACGGCCTGATCTACGGGAACAGCGCCAACGATTCCCAGCGCGACCTGGCCTATATGAGAATGTTTGCCGACCGCCAGGTGGACGGCATCATCCTGGCGAGATCCGCCGCCCTGCTGTACGGGGACGACGAAAAATCCGCGGCTTACATGCAGGAGAGCGCGATCCCCTTTATCACGGTGGATCGCGCCGTGCCGGGCAGCGGCGCTGCCAGCGTGAGCGCCGACCACTTCCGCGGCGGTTATATCGCCACCCGCCATTTGCTGGAGCTGGGTCACCGGCGCATCGGCGCTTATACCGGCCCCAGCGACGTTGCCAGCAGCAACGAGCGTTTGGCAGGCTACCGCGCCGCCCTTACAGAGGCGGGCGTGCCCTTTTGCGAGGAATTTGTGGTGGAGGGCAATTATCAGCTGGGCGGCGAGCGCCGGGCCCTCACCAAATTCCTCAACCAGCGCGTCAGCGCTGTGTTCAGCTTCAACGACCTGATGGCCTTCGGCCTTTACCGGGAGATGCGCGCCGCGCACCTTTCGGTGCCGGGCGATCTGTCGATCGTGGGGTTTGACAACGTTTTTTTCGGCGACCTGGTGGATCCGCCCCTCACCACCGTGAGCCAGCCGGTGGACGAGATGGGCGCCTGCGTTGTGCGGACGCTGCTGGAGCTGATCGAGCATCACACGCTGGGGCAGGAGCAGCAGCACCAGGTGTTCCCGCCGCGGCTGGTGGTGCGCGGGAGCACGGCGCCCTATCGGGAAAAGGAGGTGTGACGCAATGAGGATTTTGAATCTGGGCTCTCTGAACTACGACAAGGTCTACCACGTGGAGCATTTTGCCCGCGCCGGCGAGACCATTTTGGCCGGGGAGCATGCGGTGTTTTTAGGAGGAAAGGGCCTCAACCAGTCGGTGGCGCTGGCGCGCGCCGGCGCCGAGGTCTACCACGCGGGCGCGGTGGGCAGCGATGGCGGCCCCCTGCGCGAGCAGCTGGAGGCCGCCGGGGCCGACACCCGGTATCTGCTGCAGCTGGACACCGCGAGCGGCCACGCGGTCATCCAGCTGGCCGCGGGCCAGAACTGCATCATCGTTTGCGGCGGCGCCAACCGGCAGCTCACCGACACCTATATCGACAGGGTGCTCGACGCCTTCGGACCCGGGGACCTGCTGCTGGTACAGAACGAGACCGCCTGCGTGGCCCACGCCATGCGCGCGGCCAAAGTCCGCGGCATGCAGGTGGCGTTCAACGCCTCCCCCATCACGGACGAATTGTTCGGTTACCCGCTGGAATTGGCGGACTATTTTCTGATCAACGAGATCGAGGGCATGGCCCTGGCGGGCACGGAGGAAAAGGACTTCGGCGCCATTCTGGACCGGCTGGCTGCGCGCTACAAGGCCGCCATCATTCTTACGGTGGGCGCGGCCGGGGCGTATTACCGCCGGGGCGCCGAGACCTGCCATGCGGGCATTTTTGAGGTGCCGGTGGTGGATACCACCGCGGCGGGCGATACCTTCTGCGGCTTCTTTTTGGCCTCCGTGGCCCGGGGCCTGGCCCCCGCCGACGCATTGAAGCTGGCCAGCGGCGCCTCCAGCCTTGCCGTTAGCCGCGAGGGCGCGGCCAACAGCATCCCCACCTGGGAGGAGGTGCGGAAATTCCTGGCCACATGAGCTTTTCAGCATCGTTAAAACGTTTTAATGATAATCCCGGCCGATTTATTTCCGAAAAGGCAGAAACGGGAGGTGAGGATACAGAAAACTGCGCTGGAAGCGGCGGGCCCAACAGCAAAAGATGAAAGAAACGCAGGACCATCAGACCAAAGCGGGCGGCGGACAGAGCCCCCGCAGAAAGGAACCTCAAAATGAGTATTGATTTTAAAGCGCTGGAACAACGTTTGGCCTATCCCCCCGCCGGAAAACTACGGGTGGTGATCGACACCGACGCCTACAACGAAGTGGACGATCAATTTGCCATTGCCTGGGCTTTGCGCAGCCCTGAACGGATGAAGGTGGAAGCAGTGTATGCCGCGCCGTTCTGCTCGCTGGCCTTTGCCAACTTTTTTGGGATCCCGGCCGGAGCCCCCAGCGAGGATGTGAAAAAGCTGATCCATTGGGCGGACACCCCCTGCGATGGGATGGAACAAAGTTATCAGGAAATTAAAAATCTGTTTGCACTTTTGGGCGAGGACGCCGCCGGGCGCGTGTATCGCGGTTCACCCGAATACCTGAAAGACAAGCAAACCCCCGTGGCCAGCGAGGCCGCGCGTGACCTGGCGGCCCGTGCCATGGCCAGCGACGAGCCCCTGTATGTATTGGCGATCGGCGCCATTACGAATGTGGCTTCGGCGCTGTTGCTGGAGCCCGCGATCAAAGATCGGATCGTTGTGGTTTGGCTGGGCGGCCAGCCGCTGCACTTTCCCAGGACGGTGGAATTTAATCTGATCCAGGATATTAAGGCGGCGCAGGTCGTGCTGGACAGCGGGGTTCCCCTGGTATTGATCCCTTGCATGACCGTGGCCTCCGCCCTCACCGTTTCTGCCGAGGAACTGAACGGACGCCTGAACGGCAAAAGCCGCATTGGTACCTATCTGGCGGACACAGTGATCAACTGCTTTGATGACAAAACCATTCCCACGGCCACGATCATGATGAAAAAAAGCTATCTCGGTGGCTTGGACGACGTGCCCGACAAGGTGGCCGCACAGTTCCCCACCGTGCGCACTTCCTGGACCCGCATCATCTGGGATATTTCTACTGCGGCATACCTGATGAATCCCAACTGGTGCCTCACCACGGAGGTGCCTGCGCCGGTTCTGACGGACGACGGGCGCTGGCAAGCGGGAGAAGGCCGCCACCCCATTCGGGTCTGCAATTATATCTTCCGCGACCCAATTTTCGGAGATCTGTTTGCCAAACTGGATAAAGATTAGAAACAGCTGCGCTTTCCCCCGGGGGTCGGCCCTATGCGGGGCCGAACCCCGGGGGCTGTAAAAAACAAAATCCCTGCAGGCTGAAAAGCCTGCAGGGATTTTGCTGGTGCGCTGGAAGGGATTCGAACCCCCGACCTTTTGGTTCGTAGCCAAACACTCTATCCAACTGAGCTACCAGCGCAAGTGCAAGGTATATACTATCATTCGGGCGGGGTTTTGTCAATGGATTTTCGAAAAAAACTTTTTTGCCCGGGAAATTAAAAATGCATATGCACAATATATTCCACCGAGATCTACCTTATTATAATAGATATGGGGGAAAGGTGCGCAGAGCCCCGCTTTTGCAGGATCTGGGAGGGGCGTAAAATCCTGTGAAGTTTACAAAACACGTTGACAAATTTAGCAGAATAAAGTATCATATCCTTATATCTGTACGCAGACGGTGAACTTTGCCAGCGCCGCCGCGTTCTTTTTTTCGCAAAGTTGTATGCGGCACACGGTCAATCGTGTACGCCTGCGCACAGAGCATCCGTTTTACCGCCCGATCGCGGCGGTGGGAAAGAACCAAGACAAGGAGTGAAACGGAATGGCAAAATACGCCATTAAGCGCATCTTCCTGGGGCTGCTGACCTTGTTTATTGTGGCGACCCTTACGTTTTTCCTCATGAATGCGGTGCCGGGCGGCCCCTTCGTGGCGGAAAAATCCATCAGCCCTGCGGCGCAGGCGGCTTTGGAGGCAAAGTACAACCTGGATAAGCCCATCCTGGAGCGATACGGGATTTACATGAGCGATCTGCTGCACGGAGATATGGGCCCCAGCCTGAAGCAGCGCGGCCGTGACGTGAGCACGATCATTTCCACCAAATTCCCCGTGTCGGCCAGGCTGGCGCTGTGGGCGGTGGCGGTGGCCGTGTGCGTGGGTATCCCCATTGGGTGCCTGGCCGCGTATCACCGGGGCAAATGGGCGGATAACGCCATCATCTTTTTTGCCACCTGCGGCATTGCGGTGCCAAGCTTTGTGACGAGTACGATATTGATCTATTCGTTCGGGCTGAAGCTGGGGTGGCTGCCAACCATCGGCCTGAGCGGGCCGCTGAATTACATTATGCCGGTGACGGCCCTGGCGTTCTACCCCACCGCTTACATTGCCCGGCTTATGCGCTCGAGCCTTTTGGACGTGATGGGCCAGGATTACATGCGCACCGCCAAGGCCAAGGGCGTTTCGAATTTTAAAACCCTGTTCAAGCACGCTCTGCGCAACGCCATCCTGCCGGTGGTGACCTACGTGGGCCCCATGCTGGCCCAGCTGCTCACCGGCAGCTTTGTGGTGGAAAAGATCTTTACCATTCCGGGGCTGGGCAAGGAATTTGTTTCGGCCATTACCAACCGGGATTATACCATGATCATGGGCACCACCATCTTCCTGGCGTTCCTGGTCATTACCGCGAATGTGGTGGTCGATATCGTGTATAAGTTCATCGACCCGCGCATCAAGCTGAAGTGAGGAGGATACGGCAATGGATATGAAGAAGAATCCTTTGAGCTTTCAGCTCAAGCTTGACCCGGAGGATTTTCTGCCCGCAACCAAAAACGAGCAGGAACAGCTGGTGGTCATGCGCGAGAGCGTGAGCTTTTGGAAGGACGGCATGCGCCGGTTCCGCAAAAACAAGGTCGCCATGGTGAGCCTGGTTGTGATCGTGATTATTATGATCTTTGCGTTCATCGTGCCCTCGTTCTACCCCTACACCTACCGCGACCAGATCCGCGGCTCGGAGAACCTGGCCCCCATGCAGTATTCGCAGCAGGAGCTGGAGCGCATGGAAGCGGGCGAGAGCGTGTTCCCGCACATCTGCGGCACCGACAAGCTGGGCCGCGACTACGCCATCCGCCTGATGCTGGGCGCCCGCATCAGCCTGCTGGTGGGCCTGGTGGCCAGCTTCCTGATTTTGATCATCGGCTCGGTCTACGGCTCGATCTCGGCCTTCTTCGGCGGCTGGGTGGATATGATCATGATGCGCATTACGGACATTATTTACACGATCCCGGACATATTGCTGATCATTCTGATCTCGTTTGCGCTGAAGGACAACCTGCAGGCGCTGGCCGCAACGCCGGCCTTTAAATGGCTGAACACCCTGGGGCCAAACCTTGTGTCGATCTTCATCGTGTTTGCGCTGCTTTACTGGGTGAGCATGGCCCGCATTGTGCGCAGCCAGGTGCTGGCCCTGAAGGAGGCCGAATATGTGACCGCCGCCCGCGCCCTGGGCGCCTCCAACGGCCGCATTATCAAAAAGCACCTGCTGACCAACTGCATCGGCACCCTGATCGTGACCACCACCCTGCAGATCCCCTCGTCGATCTTTACCGAGAGCTTTATGAGCTTTTTGGGCATCGGCGTGGCGGTGCCCCTGCCGAGCCTTGGCAGCCTTGCCACCGACGCGCTGAACGGCATGAACACCTACCCGTACCTGCTGTTTTTGCCCGCCATTCTGATCAGCGTGATCATTTTGAGCTTTAACCTGCTGGGCGACGGCCTGCGGGACGCCTTTGACCCCAAGCTGAAGGACTAACGGAAAGGAGAAGCGGCAATGAGCGAAATTTTACTGGACATCAAAAACGAGCGCCTCTCCTTCTTTACCCCGGCGGGCGAGGTGAAAGCGCTGAACGACGTGTCGTTTTCCATGAAGCAGGGCGAGGTGCTGGGCATCGTGGGCGAATCCGGCTCGGGCAAATCCGTGACCGCGTACAGCCTGATGGGCCTGACCGCCTTCCCCGGCAAGCTGATCGGCGGCACCCTGCACTTCAACGGCCACGAAGTGGAAAAGATGAGCGAGAAGGAGTTCCGCAAGATGCGGGGCGAAGAGGTTTCGATCATCTTCCAGGATCCCATGACCAGCCTGAACCCGGTGTACACCATTGGCAACCAGATCGAAGAGATGGTGCGCCTGCACACCGACAAGGACAAAAAGCAGGCCCGGGAGCGGGCCAAGGAGCTGCTGGAGCTGGTGGGCATCAACGAGCCTGAAAAGCGCCTGAAGCAGTATCCCCACGAGCTTTCGGGCGGCATGCGCCAGCGGGTGATGATCGCCATCGCCCTGGCCTGCGAGCCGAAGCTGCTGATCGCCGACGAGCCCACCACCGCGCTGGACGTGACCATTCAGGCCCAGATCCTGGAATTGATGATGGAGCTGCGCGAAAAGATGGGCATGAGCATCATCATGATCACCCATGACCTTGGGGTGGTGGCCAACATGTGCGAAAAGATCGCCGTGATGTACGCCGGCAAGATCGTGGAATACGGCACCACCGACGAGATCTTTTACAACCCCCAGCACGAGTATACCAAGGGCTTGATCAACTCGATCCCTAAGCTCAACCAAAAAGAGAAGGAGCGCCTGGTGCCGATTGAGGGCAGCCCGGTGGACATGCTGAACCCCCCGGCCGGCTGCCCCTTTGCCCCTCGCTGCCGCAGCTGCATGAAGATCTGCCTGCGGGAGATGCCCCCCCGCACCGAGCTTTCAGACACGCATTACACCCAGTGCTGGCTGCTGCAAAAGGCGGAATTTGAGGCCGAAGGAGGGAACGCCCAATGAGCGAAGTGAAAAAGCTGGTAGAAGTGCAGCACCTGCAGCAGCACTTCCCTGCCGGAGGCGTGGGCAAAAAGCGCAAGGTCGTGCAGGCTGTGGACGACGTGAGCTTTTACATCAACAAGGGCGAGACCCTGGGCCTTGTGGGTGAAAGCGGCTGCGGCAAAACGACCACCGGCCGCACCCTACTGCGCCTGTATGAGCCCACCGACGGCCGCATTATTTATGACGGCCAGGTGATCTTTGACTCCGGCAAGCTGCCGGACTCGAAGAAAAAGGTCGCGGTGGATATGCTGCCCTACCGCCGCCGCATGCAGATCGTGTTCCAGGACCCCTATGCCTCGCTGGACCCCCGCATGACCATCGGCGACATTGTGGGCGAGGCCATTGACATTCACAAGCTGGCCGCAAACACCCAGGAACGCCACGACCGCATCATCTCGATGCTGGAACGGGTGGGCCTGAACTCGGAGCACGCCAACCGCTACCCCCACGAATTTTCGGGCGGGCAGCGCCAGCGGGTGGGCATTGCCCGCGCCCTGGCGGTGGACCCGGAGTTCATTGTGTGCGACGAGCCGGTCTCTGCGCTGGACGTTTCGATTCAGGCGCAGGTGGTGAACATGTTCGAGGACCTGCAAAACGAGATGGGCCTGACCTACCTGTTCATCGCCCACGACCTTTCGGTGGTGAAGCACATTTCCAGCCGCATCGGCGTGATGTATCTGGGCAAGCTGGTGGAGCTGGCCGACAGCTACGAGCTGACCTTCCACAGCGTGCACCCCTACACCCGAAGCCTGATCTCGGCCATTCCGGTGGCCGACCCCAAGGCGGCCCGGGAGTCGCAGCGGATTGTGCTGGAGGGCGACGTGCCCAGCCCCCTGGACCCGCCCAGCGGCTGCCGTTTCCGCACCCGCTGCCCCTACGCGGACGAGCAGTGCGCGGCCGAAACGCCCGCGTTCAAGGAGGTTGCCAGCGGCCACTGGGCCGCCTGCCACCACCTGGACCGGGTAAAATAAGGCGTTTGTTTCAGACGAAAGGCCCCCGCAGCCGGAAGTTCCGGGCTGCGGGGGCCTTTTTGCGCAAAGGGCCCGGCAGCATTTGTGAGGGGTCCATAATATTTCACCGGCGGCACAAGAAAAAGCTATTAAAAAGATACAAATTTTTTACAAATCGCAATTTTGTATTGCGATTTACCTTTGTAAAGTGCTACAATACTTTACAAATCCTGCGGAATGCAAGCAAGTGTTCGCAGCAGGAAAACACTCTTGGACCTTTTCAGTAAACCGGCCGGGCGGAAAAGGCTCTCACCCAAAAAGGGGTACCCCTTTTTGCTGTTGCAGGAAGTTCCTGCAACAAAGAGCGCTGAAGCCCCAGGGAAACCGGAGGGGACGAGTGGGAAAGAACATTACTTAGGAGGACGCAACCATGAAAAAGATGTTAGCCCTGGTCATGGCAGCCTGCATGGCGCTGAGCCTGGCCGCCTGCGGCGGCAACACCAGCACGCCCACGGGCTCTACCCCCGCGGGTGATTCCACCCCGGCTTCCGGCAGCACCACCGGCGCTTCCGGCGTGACCGTGCAGATCGGACCCAACCCCGAGACCATCGACCCCGCGCTGAACAGCGCCATCGACGGCGCCAACATGCTCATCACCTTCTTTGAGCCCCTGCTCATTGTGGATGAGAACAACACCGTGCAGCCCGGCCAGGCCGAGAGCTACGAAGTGAGCGAGGACGGCCTTACCTGGACCTTCACGCTGCGCGACGGCCTGAAATGGTCCGACGGCACCGACATGACCGCGGAAGACTTTGTTTACACTTTCCAGCGCGTGGCTGACGTGAACACCGCGGCCCCCTATGCCGCAACCGCCGTGGGCATGATCAAGGGCTTTGACGACGCCCAGGGCAACCCCGACGCCGAGGGCAAGCCCACCACCGAGCCGGACGCCACCAAGTTGGCTGTTTCCGCCCCGGACGCCAAGACCTTCGTGGTGGAGCTGTCTTATCCCTGCACCTACTTTGACAAGCTGGCTGCGTTCGCCACCCTGAGCCCCGTGCAGAAGGCCACCGTGGACGCCAACGGCGACAGCTGGGCCACCGCCCCTGAGAGCTATGTGTGCAACGGCCCCTACATGATCGACGAGTGGACCGTGGGCGAAAAGATCGTTGCCAAGAAGAACCCCAACTACAAGGGCGGCTGGGATACCAGCAAGATCGTGTCTGATACCATCACCTTCCTGCTGATCGAGGACTCCACCGCTTCCTACACCGCTTACCAGAGCGGCCAGGCCCAGCTGGTGAAGAACGTTCCCACCGAGGAGATCCCCAGCCTGACCAAGGTTGAAGATGGCGGCGACTTCTATGTGGATCCCATCATGGGCACCTACTACCTGAGCATGCAGACCCAGAAAGAGCCCTTCAACGACGCGAACGTGCGCAAGGCCCTGAGCCTGGCGATCGACCGTGATTTTGTGGCCAATACCCTGATGCAGGGCACCTACAGCCCCGCCTACACCCTGACCGGCCCCGGCATCACCGACGCCGACGGCAAGAGCGCCTACATGGATAAGTCCAACACCGAGTACCTGCCCGCCGACTACGAGACCTCCAAGAAGATGGCCCAGGAGGCTTTGGCCGCGGCCGGCTACCCGAACGGCGAGGGCTTCCCCGCCATCACCTACTCCACCAACGACGCCGGTTACCACAAGGTGGTCGCCGAATACCTGCAGCAGTGCTACCAGGAAGTTCTGGGCATCACCCTGAACGTGGAAGTGGTTGAGTGGGGCTCCTTTACCCCGCTGCGCCGCGCCGGCGATTACGAGATGAGCCGCAACGGCTGGGTCTTTGACTACAACGACCCCTCCAGCATGCTGGAGCTGTTCATGAGCGGCAACGGCAACAACGACGGCAAATACTCCAACGCCACCTATGACCAGCTGATGAAGGACACCCAGATCGCCGATGTGGAGAAGCGCTTTGAGAACCTGCACAAGGCCGAGGACGCCGCCATGGCCGATTACGCCATGATCCCGGTGGCCTACTACAACGACTTCTGGCTGCAGAGCCCCACCCTGAAGGGCAGCTGGCACAGCCCCTACGGCTACTGGTACCTGCAGTACGCCTACGTTGAGGGCTAAACAGCCGCTTCGGAGCGCATAAAAACGCACAAAAGCCCCCGCCGCAATTTCTGCGGCGGGGGCTCTTTGCACCCCTGCCAAGGGGAAAAGCGCAGGGGCATTTTGACAAAAACAGCCGCAGCGGGATTTGCACGGCAAACGGCGCGCCCGAAGCTGAGGCGGCAGGCGGATTTGGACAAAAAATCTGCCCGGCAATTTGCGGAAAAGGACTTGTGCAAAATTTGCTCCGCTACTATAATAAAGGAAAAGCTGTGCGCGGGCTGCAGCGCCCGCCGCTGAAAAGAGGGAAAGCAAAATGCTGGAAATCAAGATTGAAAAGAACAGGCAGCCCAAAGAAAAGCCCACCGACGAAACGCGGCTCGGCTTTGGCAAGCTGTTTACCGACCACATGTTTTTGATGGATTACGCCGAGGGCCAGGGCTGGTACGACCCGCGCATCCTGCCCTATGGGCCCCTGGCCATGGACCCGGCCACCACGGTGTTCCACTATGCCCAGGAGGTGTTCGAGGGCATGAAGGCCTACCGCACCGCCGAGGGGGAAATTCAGCTGTTCCGCCCCGAATGCAACGGCCAGCGCATGGTGGACACCTGCGACCGCATGTGCATCCCCGCCATCCCGGTGGAGGACTACGTGCAGGCGGTGGCGGCCCTTGTGGACCTGGAGCGGGATTGGGTGCCCCACGCGGACGGCGCCAGCCTGTACATCCGGCCGTTCATCATCGGCACCGACGTGGGGCTGGGGGTGCACGCCTCCAAGAGCTATAAATTCATCATCATCTGCTCCCCCTCGGGCGCGTACTATGCCGAGGGGATTAACCCGGTGCGCATTTATGTGGAGGACGAGTACATCCGCGCCGCGCCCGGCCTGACCGGCTTCTGCAAGTGCGGCGGAAACTACGCGGCCTCCATCAAGGCGGGCGCGCTGGCCGAGGAAAAGGGCTTTGCCCAGGTGCTGTGGCTGGACGGCGTGGAGAAGAAGTACGTGGAAGAAGTGGGCAGCATGAACATCATGTTCAAGATCGGCGGCAAGGTTTACACCGCCGCCTGCACCGGCACCGTGCTGCCCGGCGTGACCCGCCGCAGCTGCATTGAGCTGTGCAGGGACTGGGGCTATGAGGTGGTGGAGGGCCCGCTGGCCATTGACGACGTGATGGCCGCGGCCCGCGACGGAAGCCTGGAAGAGGTGTTCGGCACCGGCACCGCGGCGGTGATCAGCCCGGTGGGCGAGCTGGTGTGGAAGGACGAACAGGCCGTGATCGGCGGGGGAAAGATCGGCCCCCTGACCCAGAAGCTGTACGACACCCTGACCGGCATCCAGTGGGGCAAGCTGCCCGATGAGAAGGGCTGGACCTGCAGGGTATAACAAAACGACCGGCGCCGGCCGCACGAAAAAGGAGGATGACCCATGGCAAAACTGAAAAACGGGGGCTTTGCAGTGAGCGTGGAGGAGGAAGAGCTGCTGTGGCAGGACCGCAAGCGCATCCTGGGGCTGCCCATCAGCTTTACCCGCTACAGGCTCACCGCCGCGAAGCTGCTGATCAACGTGGGGCTTTTAAACCTGCGGGAGGAGGAGATCCGCCTGTACCGGGTGCGTGACCTGCGCCTGACCCAAACGCTGGCCGACCGCTTGTTCGGTGTGGGGACCATCTGTGTGGAGAGTGCGGACGCCTCCATGCCGCACGTGCACCTGAAGCATGTGAAGAACCCCCGCAAGGTCAAGGAGGTGCTCTCGGCCGGTGTGGAGGAGAGCCGCCGCCGCAACGGCATCCGCGCCACCGAGATCGTGAGCGGGCCCATGGGCCACGAGGACGGCGAAGTGCCCGCAGGGGACGGGGGGCTGTTCCCGGACGCGGACCAGAATGGGGTGGACGACCGGCTGGAATGAACCCCGGCCGCACAGAAAACAAAAAGCCGGGCTGCACAGCGGAGCGTTCCGCCTTGCAGCCCGGCCTGATTTTTATGGGGCGAAGAACAAGAGATCAGCCCGGCAGGGTGTTCAGCACCGCCTGGGCGATGGCCGCGCCCTCGGCCCAAAGGGCCTGGGGGTCGGCGCAGGACTCGTATTCCTGCGGGCTGCTGACAAAGCCTGTTTCCAGCAGCACCGCGGGGCAGATGTTGGAGCGGGTCACATAAAAATAATTGTAGAACACGCCCCGGGCTTCGCGGCCGGTGGCGGCAGTGACCCCGGCCACCAGGTTTTCGGCCAGGGATTTGCCCTCGGTGTAGAACCAGTAGCACTCGGTGCCCATGAGGCCGGTGGCGTCCTTGTTCAGGGCGGTGCTGTTGTGGTGGACCGCGATGAAAAAGTCCGGCTTTGCCGCGTTGAGCATTTCGACCCGCTCGCCCAGCTCGTAGAATACGTCGGTATCACGGGTCATGAGCACGGTGGCGCCCAGCTGTTCCAGCCGGTAGCGGGCCGCGAGCGAGGCCGCGAGGTTCAGGTCCTTTTCCTGGGGAAAGTCCGGATCCGGGCTGCCCACCGCGCCCATGTCTGTGTCGCCATGGCCGGGGTCCAGCATGACCGTGACGCCGGAGAGGGGCTTTGCCGGGTCGGCGCTGCGGAGGGGCTGATGCTTCAGAGCAATGCGGGTGGTGCCGTCGTCGAGATAATCCACATGGTAGCCCCAAAGGGGGTCCACCTCGTTGAAGGTGAAGGTGAGGGCAAAGCCGTGCTCCCCCAGCTCGCTGGTTACGGTGGCGCCGCCGAAGCCGAAGTCGGCAGGCAGCTGGCCGTTCAGCGAGGCCGAATAGAAGTTGAGGGTGAGAACATTCCCCTCCCAGGTGTGGGTATACAGGGGGGTGCCGCTGCCCGTAAAGGTGAGGTATTCCACATTGCCCTCGGCAGAGTGGGAGGCGCCGGTGAATGCGGCGTCCGGCGTGCCGGGGGGCAGCAGCTCGCAGTCTTTGGCCAGGATATAAGAGCCGTTCTGGAGCTGGTAGGCATAGGTGTTTTTATTGCTGCGGGTAAAGGCGACGCTGTTTGCCACCTCGGCCACGGCGCCCTTGTAGGCGGTCATGGCGATGGAATCGTCGTTGTTATACTGGCTGAGCTGGCTGGCCAGGGTGGCGGTGACCCGCAGCTTCTGGCCCCACTGGGCGGGCACGCTGCCGTCCGGCCGGGCGGCGCCGGCACCCCCGCCGCCTGCGCCCTTGCGCACCGTGATGGTGACGGTCTGGCCGCCCTGCACGGCAGAGTAGTTGTTTTCGCCCGCTTCCAGCGGCAGGGTGACGCCCCACACGCCCTTGGCGCCCTGGTAGGTGACGGCCTGGCCGTTCACGGTGACCGGCTGGGACGGGTCGGAGGTGCCGATCAGAAAGATCTCGTCGCCATAGGCGAGGACCGAGGGATCGGGCGAAACGATGGCAAGGGTCTGCGGGATCTGCTTTTCCAGCAGGGCGGGCAGCTCGCCGCCGCCCACGTAGCTGAGCAGCACGGCGGCGTTCGAGCCGCCGGCCACCAGGTCCGCCAGGTCGCCCAGGATCAGCCCGCGCCCGGGGTTGAGCTGGTAAGCGGCGGCCAGCACGCCGGGGTCGGCGTCCAGCCGCAGAAGGTCCGGCGCGTCGGAATAGGCGGTATAGGTGCGCACGCCCAGGCTGCCGCCGGTGGTCTGGCTGTAGACGGTGAGCATGTAGTGTTTGGCGGCGTCGGTGAGCCAGAGGGGCAGCTCGCCCTCGTCTGGAATGGGGTTGCCCGCGCTGTCGGTGGCGAGAAGCGCCACCTGCATACCGCGGGATTTTGCTTCCTGAAGGAGCAGCTTGAGGGGGTCGAACCGGTTCAGAAAGCGGTCGCTTTCCTGAACGGCGGCCGCCGGCGGCGGGGCCGCCTCGTCTTTTGTGGAGGAGCGGAACAAAGCGGCGGCCGCGCCGGTGCCCTCGCGCACCCGGCCGGTGAGCAGCACCGTGTTGGCCCCCTGGGCCGCCGCTTCGTCCAGCGTGCTGGCAAGGTAGGCCTCCTGGGCGGCGCGGTCCTGCCCGGCGGCAAAATAGCTGCTCCAACTGGCCGAGAGCTCCACCGCCCGCACGTTTTCCAGGCGGCGCATATCCGGCCCCGCGGCGCCGGTCACGCTTTTTACCAGCAGCACCGCCAGCCATACCAGCAGCCCCAGGGCCGCCAGTGCAAGCAGGCACACGGCGGCCGCCAGCGCGCGGCGGGTCTTGCGTTTGGTTTTCATGGTTCTCTCCCCCTTTGTGGTGCGTGGCTTGTCGAATCTGGTTCCATTATAGCATAAATGCGGCAAATCGGGTATGAAAGTTCTGTTAAGCCCAGGTTCCATTATATGGCCATGCCCGCTGTTTTTTGACCTTGGGATATGGTATACTTAAAAAAACCGGGGCACACGCGCGGCCCCGGAAAGAGAGGGGCGTTTTTGCAGATGAAAGTACCAGCCAAAGGCTTTACCCACGGAGGGAAATTCCATGCGGACGACGTGTTCGCCACGGCGCTGCTGCGCATTCTTCGGCCGGATTTTGCCGTGACCCGGGGCTTTGAGGTGCCGGAGGGGTTTGAGGGCATTGTGTACGACATCGGCGACGGCATGTTCGACCACCATTCCGCCGACCGGGCCCTGCGCCCGGGTGGGGTGCCCTATGCGGCCTTTGGCCTTTTGTGGAAGGTGTTCGGCGCGCAGCTGGTGGGCGAAAACCAGGCGCGCCTGCTGGACGAAAATTTTGTGCAGCCGCTGGACCTGAACGACAACACCGGCGCGGACTGCCTTTTGGCGGACGCCATCGGCGGGTTTAACCCCCTTTGGGATTCGCACGACGACCCGGACGCCTGCTTTGCAAGGGCGGTGGATTTTGCGCAGGTGATTTTGCAGAACAACCTGGACGCGGCCAACGCGGTGAACCGGGCCGACGCCCTGGTGCAGAAGGCCTATCAGAACATGCGGGACGGCATTGTGGTGCTGCCCTGCTACGCCCCGTGGAAAAACGCGTTGTACCGCTCGGACGCGCTGTTTGTGGTGTACCCCAGCCAGCGGGGCGGCTGGGCGGCCCAGTGCGTGAACGACCGGCTCACAAAGCGGCCCAAACGCCCGTTCCCCCAGGGCTGGGCCGGGCAGCCCGCCGAAGTGCTGGCAAAAAGGAGCGGCCTTGCGGGCCTGCGCTTTTGCCACGCCAGCCGCTTTTTGATCACCGTGGACACCAAGGAAACCGCCCTGGCCGCCTGCCGCCAGGTGCTGGGTTTGCAATAAACGGCGGCGCAAACTCGTTTTGAAAAACAAAGGCGCAAAAGTGCCGATCAGGAAGGAAGAGAAACACATGGACATCTGGAAGGTACTGGGCATCCTGCCGACCCGCGACAAGAACGCCATCAAGGCGGCTTACCATGAGCAGCTCACCCAGGTGCACCCCGAGGAAAAGCCCGAAGAGTTCAAGGCGCTGCGCGCCGCCTATGAGCAGGCGCTGCAGGAGGCCGAGGCCGCCAGCGCCCAGAAAGAGCCCCAGAAGGACGAGAGCCCCCTGGGCCTTTGGGCCGCGCGCGCGCAGGGCCTGTACGACGATTTTGCCCGCCGCATCGACCCGCAGCAATGGCAGGAGCTGTGCCAGGATGAGGTGTGCTTTTCGCTGGCAAGCCGCGCCGCCGCCCGCGACAAGCTGCTGCACATTTTTATGGAGGACTACTACCTGCCCCACCTGGTGTGGCAGGAGTTGGACGCCTTTTTCGGGATTCTGAACGATCTGGAGGAGCTGAAGGAGCAATACCCGCCCGCCTTCATTGAGCGGGTGGTGGAGCCGGGCATCCGATACGACGATTATGTGCGCTATGAATGGTTCAGCGAGTGCCATGACCGCACGCCGGACGAATACCTGCACAAGTACTTCAAGGCGGAGGAGCTGATCCGCAGCGGCGACGAGGCCGAGGCCGCCGGGGCACTGGCGGCGCTGCGGGAGCTGCCCGTGACCCACCCGTTCACCGAATTGCTGCAAAGCCGCCTTTTGCTGCGGCAGGAAAAGTATGAAGAGGCCCGGGAGCTGGCCGAGGCGACCCTGGCCCTTCACCCGGAGAGCGGGTACCTGCTGCTGATCGCCGCCGATGCGGCCCGCCTGGCGGGCCAGGTGAACCGGGCGCTGGAATTGTATGACCAGCTGCTGGCGGCAGAGCCCAAGCACAACGGGGCGATCTATGGCCGGGCGCAGGCCCTGGCGCTGCTGGGCCGCTGGGAGGACGCGACCGACGCGTACGACAAGCTGATCGCCCAGTTCCCCAGCGACCGCAACCTGCGGGACCGCCAGCGCCAGGTGTACGCCGACTGGGCCGCCCAGCTGGAAAACACCATGGAGGCGGACCCCGAAAACCGGAAAGCGCGCATGGATCTGGCCTGGTGCTGCCTGGAGCTGGAGCAATTCCAGAAGGGCTTGCAGGTGCTGGACGGCTTTGACCCCCGGGATTTGACCGAGCGGTACGAGTACGAGAGCACCTGCGGCAACCTGTGCCTGGCGCTGGAGCAGAACGAACGGGCACTGGAACACGCCCGCGGCTGGGAACAGGCCATGCGGGACATCCCAGAGGACACCGAGGATGAAAAGCTGCGGGAAAAGAAGGGGCGCATCAGCCGCAGCTTTGAGATGCAGGCCGCGGCGCTGGCCGGCCTGCAGCGGCTGGACGAGGCGCTGGAACGCCTAGAAGAAGCCAAGGCGCTGGACCCCACCCAGCCCCGGATCTGGCGCAACCAGTGCCAGTGGCTGCTGGCGGACAAACGGTTTGAGGCGGTGTACGAGCCCGCGCAAAAGCTGTGCGAGCTGCTGCCCGGCGACGCCATCGGCTGGTATTACTTAGGCCTGGCCCAGTTTGAGAACCTGGACTACCGCGAGTCGTACGACAGTTTTTGCCAGGCGCTGGAGCGGGACGGCTCCACCCTGGACTTTTACCTTTACAAGATCCGGGTGCTGCTGATCTACAAAAAGTGGGACGACGCCAAGGAACAGCTGAACTACCTGGCGGAACACGGCGTGAACTGCGACGCCACCACCTTTTTGCGGGCAAGGCTGGACCAGCTTTGCGGGGGCAAGGAAAAAGAGGCCGACTCCTACGCGGTCTTCCAGTCGCTGCTCACAAAGCCGGATCTGGATCTTTATTTTAAGGAGCAGCTGTATTTTGCCGCCAGCTTTGACGACACCCTCACCCGGGCCCAGCAGCTGGAGCTGGCGGAAAAGGGCCTTGCCTGGCGCCCCCACGATTTTGACCTGCAGGGCCGCGCCGTGTGGCTTTACAACGAGCTGGAGCAGTTCGACAAGGCCATTGAGCTGGCCGAGCGCAGCCTGAAGGCATACCCCGGCGTGGTGAACCAGATTTACCGGCTGGCTTACGCCTATTATAAAACCCGGCAATACGCCAAGGCCGCGCCGCTGTATGAGCAGAACGCAGCCACCCAGGAGGATCAGGAGGACTGGTACCTGGCGGGCCGCTACTATTACTACGCAAATCAGCCCGAAAAGGCAAAGGAATGCCTGGAAAAGGCGGCCCGGATGGACGAAAAGGACGCCTATACCCTGCGCTTTTTGTCGCTGCTGGCGCGGGACGCGGGCGACGGGGACCAGGCGGTGCTGTATGCCCGGCAGGCGGTGAACGCCGAGCAGGAAAAGGAGCGGGTGCGCTGGCATTGGCAGCACCTGGCCACCCTGCTGGACCACCTGAACCGCACGGCGGAGGCCTGCGAGGCCTGGATGCAGGTGGCGGCGCTGACCGGCGAGCTTGGGAAATACTGCAGCGCGGACGCGGTGTGGGAAAAGACCCAGCAATGGGACAAGGCGTTTTCCGCCCGGCACGACTATTTTTCCGACAGTGCCCACCAGGAGCCCAAGGACCGGGACGGCTACTGGGTGGAGCAGGCGTGGCTGCGGCTGCGCCAGGGCGATGTGGAGGGCATGGGCCAGGCGCTGCGCAAGCTGCCCAAGCGCAACCAGGCCGAGGAGTATTACCAGGTTATGGCCTGCTACTGCCTTGCCCTGGGCGACAACAAGAAGGCGTTTAAATGGTGGCAGCGCATCGAGTCTGCCAGCGTGCGCCAGCAGGGCATTTACCGGATGATGCTGCACGATCTGGGCCGCACGGGTGAATTGAGCGAGGTGAACGAGGCCTACGCGCGCCGCCGCGGGCAGGACGACGGCGGTGAGATGCCGCTGGCGCTTTCGAGCCAGGCGTCGGCCGCGGCCTTTGGCCGCCAGCCGGAAAAGGCCCTGGAGCTGCTGAAGCAGATCGGCGATTGGCCCCTGTGCGAGCACTGCAGCTACGACCATTGCCGCGACGGCGCCATGGCGCGCGCCGAGGTGCTGGAGCTGGGCGGCGACTACGCCGCGGCCCTGGCCATTCTGCAGGAGGAATACCGCCGCAGCGCCGACGACGAGAGCGTGGTGCTGGGCATTCTGCGCCTGAAAAGAAAGATGAACCGATAAGGAAGCGATATAAGCCATGTTGATTGGAATTGATCTGGGAACAACGAACAGCCTTGCGGCTTATTTTGACGGGGAGAAGCCGGTGCTGATCCCCAACCGCCTGGGCGAGGCGCTCACCCCCTCGGTGGTGAGCGTGGACAAGGACGGCACCGTTTTGGTGGGCCGGGCCGCCAAGGAGCGGGCCATGCTGGACCCGTTCTGCTCGGCCGCCGTGTTCAAGCGGGCCATGGGCACGGATAAGGAGTTTGAGCTGTCGGGCAAAAAGTTCAAGGCGGTGGAGCTCTCGAGCCTGGTACTGCGCAGCCTGAAAGAGGACGCCGAGGCCTTTTTGGGCCAGCCGGTGGACGAGGCGATCATCAGCGTGCCCGCCTACTTCAACGACCTGCAGCGCAAGGCCACCCGACAGGCGGGCGAGATGGCGGGGTTCCGGGTGGACCGCATCATCAACGAGCCCACCGCGGCGGCCCTGGCCTATGGCATGGGCCAAAAGCAGAGCGGCCGCTTTTTGGTGTTCGATTTGGGGGGCGGCACCTTTGACGTGTCGATTTTGGAGCTGGACGCGCCGGTGATGGAGGTGCACGCCATTGCGGGCGACAACTTTTTGGGCGGCGAAAACTTTACCGCCGTGCTGATGGAGCTGTTTTTGGAGCGCACCGGCCTTGCGCTGGAGCAGCTGACCTATGGGGAACTGAGCCACCTTGCGGCCTCGGCCGAGCTGGCCAAGATCGCCTTTACCACCGGCGCGGTGGTGAGCATGGCCTGCACCGTGGACGGCACGGAACAGCGGGTGGACGTGACCATCGCCGACTTTGAGGCCGCCTGCGAGCCGCTGTTTGAAAAGCTGCGCAAGCCCATTGAGCGCAGCCTGCGGGACGCTGGGCTGATGGTGGACGACCTGGACCAGATCGTGCTGGTGGGCGGCGCCACAAAGGCCTCGCTGGTGCGGCGGTTTGTGGCAAAGCTGTTTGGCCGCCAGCCCGCCGCCGGGGTGGACCCGGACCTGGCGGTGGCGCTGGGCGCGGCCATGCAGTGCGGCATGAAGCAGCGCAACCAGGCGATCAAAGAGATCATCCTTACCGACGTGTGCCCCTTTACGCTGGGCACCAGCGTGGTGCGCTCGAACGGGCTGTTTGAGGAGAGCGGCTTTTACTGCCCCATCATCGAGCGCAACACCGTGATCCCGGTGAGCCGCACCGAGACCTTTTACACCGCCAACGACAACCAAAAGCAGATCCGGGTGGATATTCTGCAGGGCGAGAGCCGCCTGGCCCGGAATAACCTCTACCTGGGCGAGGTGGTGGTGCCCGTTCCCCAGGGGCCGCGGGGCAAGGAATCGGTGCGGGTGACCTACACCTACGACATCAACGCCCTTTTGCAGGTGGAGGTGGAAGTGACCTCGACCGGGATGAAAAAGCAGATCATTCTGCAGAGCGGCCAGAACGCAATGAGCGACGAGGAGGCCGCCGCCCGCATGGCCGAACTGGCCGCTTTGAAGCTCAGCCCCCGCGACCAGGAGGAGAACAAGCTGGCCATGATGCGCGCCGAGCACATGTATGAGGAGAGCACGGGCGCGGTGCGCCGCAAGGTGGACGGGCTGATCGTGGCGTTCGACGCGGCGCTGGCAAGCCAGGACCCGCTGGAGGCCGAGCGCGGCCGCAAGGCGCTGCTGGAGGCGCTGGACCAGCTGGAGGAGGGCGCGCAGTAAAATGCCCTATGTGTATATGGTGCGGTGCGAAAACGGCGCGCTGTACACCGGCTGGACCACCGACCTTGCCCACCGGCTGGCCGCCCACCAAAGCGGCGCCGGCGCAAAGTACACCAAGGGGTTCGGCGCCGCCGCGCTGGCCTGGGCCGAGCCCCAGGCCGACAAAGCCGCCGCGCTGCGGCGGGAGGCGGCGGTAAAAAAGCTGCCCAAGGAGCAGAAGGAGGCGCTGGCCGCCGGGTTTGACCCGGCCCGCTTTGCGGTGCTGCGCCCGGCCCGCCCCGCCGACGCGGCGGAGGTGCTGGGCGTGTTCGGGCCGTATGTAACGGGGTCCACCGCCTCGTTTTTGTACCAGGTGCCCCCGGTGGAGGAATACCAAAGGCAGATCCGCCGGCTTTCGCGCAGCCTGCCTTACCTTACCGCCCGCGATGCAGCCGGCCGGATGCTGGGCTATGCCTGCGCGCACCCCTGGCGGTATGGCAGGGACGCCTATGCCTGGGATGCGGAGACCACCATTTACCTTGCCCCCGACGCCCGGCGCATGGGAGTGGGCAGCATGCTGTACCACGCCCTGCTGGCCGCGCTGGCCCGGCAGGGCCACTGGAACGCCTACGGCGTGCTGGCAGACCCGAACCCGGAGAGCGAGGCCTTTCACACGGCGTTCGGCTTTGTGTGCGAGGGCCGGCAGCGGCGCAGCGGCTACAAAAACGGCTGGCAGGGCGTGAGCTACTGGCTGCTGGCCCTGCGCGAGGGCCAGGAGGAGCCGCAGGCGCTGCCCGCACCGCTTGCAAAGGGGCAGATGGAAGAGATCCTGGCCGCGGCGCGGCTGGGAAAAGGCTGGAAAGAGATTGCGGAAGGCAGCCCCCGGGCGGCCGCACGTGCCAAAACGGAATAAAAACAGAGCGGCGCCCCGGCAAACGGCCCATTTGGGCATTGCCGGGGCGCCGCATTGTGATTTTAAGGAGCGCGCGGCCCAAGAAGCGGGGCGCGCGGGCGCTCAGCCGGGCTGCCGCTCTTCGGGGCGCCAGCCTTTGCACACGTCCACCCAGCCGATTGCGCCGGAGGCGGCTTCCAGCTCGGGCAGGGTGAGCCCCACCGCACTGGCCGCGGTGCCCGCCGCCGGATAGACCAGCGGGAAGCGGCGCAGCGATTCATCCAGATACACCTTTACCCCCGGCTCGACCCCAAAGGGGCACACGCCCCCTACCCCGTGGCCGATGAGGGGTTCCACCTGCCCGGCGGGGAGCATTTTGGCCTTGGCGGAAAATTGGGCCTTGTAGCGGGTGTTGTCGACCTTGGCGTCGCCTGCCGCCACCACCAGAATGGGGCCGGAGGGCAGCAGAAAGGACAGGCTTTTGGCGATGCGGGCGGGTTCGCACCCCACCGCTTCCGCCGCCAGCTCCACCGTGGCGCTGGATACCTGGAACTCCAAAATGCGGCCGGCCAGGCCGAACTGCTCCAGATGCATTTTTGCGCGCTCGAAACTCATGGTTTGTTCACTCCCTTTTCGGTGCGGGCGCAGGCTGCCCCGCACCCGTATGCTTTTGTAAAGTATTGCAATAAAGTATAACACCGGGAAGCAAAAAAAGCCAGCGGAAATTTTCCGCCGGCTTTTTTGTGTGTTTGAGCCGGCCGCCGCGGCAGCGGCGAGGGCCGGGTGCTTTTGAAGAAGATTTTCTGCTGCGGAGCAACAAAAAGGCGCGGAGGGGTCAGGCGTCGTGGGCGTGGCAGCAGGCGCAGTCGCCGGTGCAGAGCGCGTCCGGGTCGTAGGCGATGCCATGCTTGTCGTAATAATCCTTGACGGCGGCCTTGACCGCCTCCTCGGCCAGCACCGAGCAGTGGATCTTGTGGGGGGGCAGGCCGTCCAGCGCCTCCACTACCGCCTTGTTGGAGAGGGTGAGCGCCTCTTCAATGGGCTTGCCCTTGATCATCTCGGTGGCCATGCTGCTGGTGGCGATGGCCGACCCGCAGCCGAAGGTGTTGAACTTTACGTCGGTGATGACCCCGTCTTTTACCTTGATATACATGCGCATGATGTCGCCGCATTTGGCGTTGCCCACCTCGCCGATGCCGTCGGCGTCCTCCATTTTGCCCAGGTTGCGGGGGTGCTGAAAGTGGTCCATGACCTTTTCACTGTATAACATATTGTTTTTCTCCCTTCTGTAATTCGTCCCACACGGGCGAAATTTCCCGCAGGTAGCCAACCACCTGGGGCACCGCCCGCAAAATTTCGTCCACGTCCGCCTGGGTGTTCTCCTCGTTCAGGGTGAGGCGCAGCGAGCCGTGAGCCACCTCGTGGGGGCGGCCGATGGCCAGCAGCACATGGCTGGGGTCCAGCGAGCCGGAGGTGCAGGCGGAGCCGGAGCTGGCCGCGATGCCTTTTTCGTCCAGCAGAAGCAGCAGGCTCTCGCCCTCGATGCCCTCGAAACAGAAATTCACGTTGCCGGGCAGCCGGGGGCTGGCCGCGCCGTTCAGGGCCGCGTGGGGAACCTGGGAAAGGCCCTGGATGAGCTGGTCGCGCAGGCCGGCCACATAAGCGGCATTTTGCTCCAGGCAGCGGCAGGCCTCGGTGAGGGCGGCGGCCATGCCCGCGACGCCGGGCAGGTTTTCGGTGCCAGCGCGCTTGCCGCGCTCCTGCGCGCCGCCCTCGATAAAGCTGGAAAGGGGCACGCCCCGCCGCACGTACAGCGCGCCGACCCCCTTGGGGCCGTGGAACTTGTGGGCGGAAAAGGAAAGCATATCCACGTTCAGGGCCTTCACGTCAATGGGAAGGTGGCCCACCGCCTGCACCGCATCGGTGTGGAAAAGCACCCCGGCGGCGCGGCAGATGGCCGCCAGCTCGGCGATGGGCTGGATGGTGCCGATCTCGTTGTTGGCGAACATGACGCTGACCAGCGCGGTGTCCGGCCGGAGGGCGGCCTGCAGCTCGGCGGGGCGGACAAGGCCGTCCTCGTGCACGTCCAGAAGAGTGACCTCGAAGCCCTCGGCCTCCAGGGCGCGCAGGGTGTGCAGGATGGCGTGATGCTCGAATTTGGTGGAGATGAGATGCTTTTTGCCCTTGCGCGCCCCGGCCCGCGCCGCGCTGCGCAGGGCCTGGTTATCGGCCTCGCTGCCGCCGGAGGTGAAGATCAGCTCGCCCGGCTGGGCGTTCAGGCAGCCGGCGATCTGGGCGCGGGCCTGGCTGAGGGCTTCCTCGGCCTGCTGGCCGAAGGTATACAGGCTGGAGGGGTTGCCCCAGGTCGTTTCCATGGCGGCCATCATGGCCCGGCGGGCTGCCTCGCTGACGCGGGTGGTGGCTGCATTATCCGCATAGATCATATGTGAACTCCCTTTCCTCTTGATAAACCTAGTTGCATGGTGGGTTTATGGCTTTATTATATGCGTATAAACCTATCTTGTCAATAGGAATATTTCTTAAAAGAAAAAGGAAAACCACCTTTAAAACTTTTGAGTGCAAATGAGTGTAAAAATATTTAAAACGTGACCCGTGCTCTTATCAAATAAAGCTGCGGATCACGTTTTAAATTTGAGTATAAAACAAAAGTCCCATTCTTTTTGATCTATACATGGGGCTTCTTATAAAAGGCAGGATGGTCAAAGGCTATAATTGCAAAGACGGCGGTACAAACCATCCTTGAAGCTGCTTTGGCGGCGAACTGCTTATGCACCTGCTTTGCTGCCAGCCGCAGGCTTATTTTTGGGCTTCCCTTGATCCTTTTTTATTTGCTCGAGGCCTAAGCGAATTAGCTCTACTGTGGCTTCAGAACGTGTTTGATAACGATTTTCAAAGCGAAAGTCCTCTATTTGTTGAAAAAGCTCCTCGTCCACTGATACAGTATAGCGTGGTTTAGTAGTTGACATATTCATCACCTCACTTGCGATAATACACCAGTGAACCAAGAGTGTCAAGGTGTGATATGCGCTGTTTAAGAAATTTTGAAAAAATCCATTGACAGTGAACCACTGAATCACTATAATAAAATCAAATGGTTCAGTGAACCACTGACCGAAAGGAGCGACAATATGGCTGCTAACTTAAAACGGCTCACAATTTCCATTACCCCCACTATGGAACTGGATTTGGAGCAGGCAAAGGAAAAACGTTATGATAAGGTTACACAGAATGATATGATTAAAGATCTGATTATTCGTGGATTAGAGGCCTTTGAAAAAGAAAATAAGGGCATTCAAAAGGGTGACTCTAATCATTCAGGCAGACATAATTTATGAGCAAATAATTCACCCGCGGTTTTTGTAGGAGGATGGTATGACAGACGAGTTGGAATGTGAGCTCGATGAGCTCGGAACAGAAATTGACGCGCTTCCGCGGGAAAAGAAACGGGCGGTGGTTTGGGTTATCGAAAATTTTGACCTTGCGGTGGAGATGTGCGGGAACAGCTCGTTTTCAGACGAGGAGATCCAGCGGCGCAAGGAAGAGGCGGCAGAAAAGGAAGATCATCTGGGGCGGGCGCTTCTGTGCCTGTGCCAGGCGCTGAGGAAGGAAGGGGAACGGGAGCGCCGCGCCGGGAAAGGTGCAGAGGGGGCGCCGAAAGAGCGGGTGTAAGTGCGGGCCCGGCAATAAAAAAGCCCGCGCAAATGGCAGGTGATCGTAAAACAGTTAAACTAAAAATTTAACTGTTTTACGGCATCTGTCAGACAGGGTTGGCTTAACAAAAGTAAGCGATACTTGGTTTGATAATCGGGTGTCGCTTCTTTTTTTATCCGTAAAAGCACCCAATGAAAAAGCAGTTGTCACAAAATTGCATTATTCGGCGTAAAAAGTGTAATTATTCTTCTAAAGATCGCTGTAATTTTTGTGATTGTGTGCTATAAGAATGGCTCATAAATTTTCCGCTGTATGCGATTGAACAGATTACAAGCATTAAGGAGGAACGGTAAGTGGCTGACATTAAATTGTTCAATATAAGCGGCGAAGTCAAAGAGTATCAAAGCGGAACAGTAACGCTCGAAAAAGAACTTCAAGAAAGTTTGGTCAGGAAATCAATCTGACTAGATACAACCTTTGCCGCATCAATATGTTCCTGTATGTGGGCATCGAAGAAATCGACCCGTGTATGCTGCGAGAGCTCATAAAGGCGATCTATGGGGAAGCGCCCGACAAGTCAAGCGGGAAACGCAGACAGGAAATCCACATCCAGTACGATGGCATCGGTTTTATCCCTTTGGATGAGCTTGCACAAAAGGAAACGGCGTGACCGAAGGCCCGCCGTCCCTTAAAAACACTTGGTTTTCTGCGTTTTTTCAAACAACTGTTCTACGAAGCCCCGCCTAAAGCGCGGGCAAAGCGTTGGGGTGATGGAATTGGAGCCTTATACCGCAACGGAACCGTTTGCCAGGTCCGCCAGGGTGATGGAGGCAAAATAGCCCTGGATGAGCTCGTCCAGGCCGGCCCACATGGCGCGGGTGGGGCACTGCGCGGCGCGCCGGCAGGGAGGCGCGCCCTTTTCCATGCAGGAAACCGGGGCCAGGGTTTTTTCGGTGAGCTCCAGGATGGAGCCCGCGGTGTACTGGGCGGGGGCGCGGGTGAGCCGGTAGCCGCCGCCCTTGCCCCGCAGCCCGGACACAAGCCCGGCCTTGGCCAGCGCGGAAACGATGGCCTCGAGGTATTTCATGGAGATACCCTGCCGCAGCGCGATCTCTTTTAAAGGAACATACTGGCCCGGCGGCTGCTGGGCCAGGTCGATCATGACCCGCAGCGCGTAGCGGCCCTTGGTGGAAACGATCATGCAGCCTGCCCCCTTCCCTTTTCCGCAGCGGCCCGGCGGGCCGCCTGATAAACCTATTATGCCACAGGGTTTATAGGAATTCAAGCGGGATATGGTTTTTGCACCCAAAAGGGGCCCTCCGAAGAGGGCCCCTTTTGGGTTTGAGAGAATGGGAAACTGAAAAAATCAGTTGGGTTGGCATTTCAGCGCTCGGTAAGGGCTTCCAGGCTTTCGAGGGTGATACCGCCGGTAAGCGAGCCCGCGGCCTTGCCCTCTTTGATGTAGACGGCGGCGGGGATATCGGCCACGCCCAGGCGGCGGGCAATGCCCTCGCTTTTGTACACGTCCACCCGGTTTACCCGCACCTCGGGGTGCTTTTCTTCGAACTGCTCCACCAGGGGCAGCAGCTCCCGGCTGGCGGGCACCACCGCGTTGTAGATGTACACAAGGCCCGGGGCTGCGGCGTCCATGATCTGGGTGTTGAACTGGTTTGTTTCGGCGATGTATTTTTCGGCGGTGTAGCCGGCAATGGCGCCGTCGCCCACGGCGGTAGCCACCTGCTTGAGCCACTTATCGCGCACGTCGCCCGCGGCGTACACGCCGGGGACGTTGGTTTCCATGCGCTCGTTGGTGATCACGTAGCCGGGCTTGTTCAGTTCGACCTTGCCCTGGAAGATCTCGGTGTTGGGCACATAACCGATGAACAAAAAGCAGGTGTCCACAGGCACATCCAGAATTTCGCCGGTCTTGGTGTTTTTCAGGGCCACACTGTGCAGGTGCTGGTCGTCGCCCCGGAATTCGTGCGGCAGGGTGTTCCACAAAAACTCCATCTTGGGATTTTCCATGGCCTCGGCCTTGGCGATCTCGTTGCAGTCCATCTTGCCCTCGTCGTGCATCACACTGACGATGACCTTGGAGGCGAACTTGGTGAGGAACATGCCCTCCTCGATGGCGGCGTCGCCCGAGCCGATGACCATAACAGTTTTGCCGGTGTTGGCGGCGGCGTCGCAGGTGGCGCAGAAGGAGATGCCCTTGTCGAACAGGTATTTGTCCTCGCCGGGGGCGCCGGTGAGGCGGTTTTTGCCGCCGGAGGCAATGATCACGGCCTTGCACTCGTAGTTGGTGCGGAAGGTCTCGACCACCTTGGTCTCGCCCTCCAGCTGCACGGCGCGCACATCGGTGAGTTTGAACTTGACGCCGAAGCTCTTGGCCTGCTTGTGGAACAGCTCCATCAGGCCCAGGCCGGTGCTGCCCTCGGGGAAGCCGGGGTAATTGGCGATCTCGTTGGTGTAGGTGGCAAGGCCGCCCACCAGGGCCTTTTCGATGACCAGGGTGTTCAGGCGGGCGCGGCCGCAGTAGATGGCCGCGGTGAGGCCGGCGGCGCCGCCGCCGATGATGACCACGTCGTATTGTTCAACTTTTTTTTCCATTGTGTTTGTTCCCTCTGTATGTATGATGGTTTGTCAAAAAATTATTAAACGCACAAGAAAAGAGGCCCTGAACCTGCCAGAGCCCCTTTTTGCCGCTGTTACATGAAATATTTCGCCAGCAGTTTGGAGCCGATGAAGGCGCCCACAAACAAGAAGATGGCAAAGACCCAGCCGGAAACCGACAGCGAGGCAATGCTGCTGTACAGTGCGCCGATGTTGCAGCCGCCGGCAAGCCGGGCGCCGTAGCCCATCAGCAGGCCGCCCAGGATGGCCGCGACCACCTGGCGGAGGGACTTGATCTTTTTAAATTTCCACTGCGAGGCCAAAAGGGCCGCCAGCAGCGCGCCGACGATGATGCCCACGTCCAGCCAGGAGCCGGTGTGGTTCAAAAAACCTGCGTTCAAAGTGCTCTGCGCGCCTGTGGAGGAGAAGTAATACCACTTATCCACGCTGCCGCCCACCAGGCGGTACAGCCAGGCGCCCCAGTTCGCAAACGTGCCGGACACACCCCAGGGGTTGCCGGAAACAGCGAACAGGGCAATTTGGAAAACGGACAGAAGCACAGCGCCAGTTACATAGGTGAAAGGATTTTTGAAGATCTTTTTGTAAGTAGGGTTCTTTGCGATCTTTTCCCAAAAAGCTTTCATTGTAACTTTGCACCCGCCTTTCTTTTCACAATTTTGTTGGTCTGCGATAAAATATTTTTCTAAAAAGCCGCCCGGCGCCGCGCCGGGCGGCTGGAGGTCGGCGCGTTCAGCAAGGGGGCGGAAAAGACCTTATTTGGTCTTTTCGATCACAACTTCCCACTCGCCGTCGTCAACTTCTTCCACTTCCACGTTGTAACCCTGGTTGCGGGCCCACTCGGGGATGTTCTTCATGGCGCAGCTGTGGTCGATGTTTACGATCAGAACATCGCCCACGCCCAGCTTCTCGATTTCTTTCTGGGTCTTCATCAGGGGTACAGGGCAAGCCTCGCCCAGGCAATCCAAAGAAAATTCAGCCATTGTAAAGTCCTCCTAAAATAAATTGATTTGTGAAAAAGAGAAATTGCGGATGCAAAATCACTCGTCGTCGGTGATGCCCATGCGCTTTTTTTCGTACTTTTCGGCGGCGAAGTACAGCGCGGCAATGAGCAGCAGCTGCACCACGATGGAACCGAACCAGCCGAATACGTCGGGCAGGAAGATGCGGGGTGCGCCCGCGATGAAATTCACGGTCCACCAGCCCATGTGGCTGGCGCCGATCAGGGAACCAATCACGAAGAACAAAAGGCTGAGCATCTGCATGCCGAAGCCCTCGCCCACCCGCATCAGGGTGCCGGATGCACAGCCGCCGGCAATGACCATGCCGATGCCGAACATTACCCCGCCCACCACGGTGGCCAGGCTGATGGGCATGACGTAGCTTTGGCCGGGGATGGAGCCGGTGGTCAAAAAGCTGCCGTACTTGATGGCCCAGAAGCCGATGCTGGTGATGGCAAAGGCGATGAGCACGGCGCGGGTGACCGAGGTGGAGCCGGTGATGCAGGGGTCACGCAAAGACGCGGTGAAGCAAAAACGCGACTTTTGCAGGATAAACCCGAAGCAGCAGCCGAAGACCCAGAACAGCGCCAGGCTGGAAGATAAGAACGTGTTGAGCAGAACGGCAACGACCACGATCAGCACAAACACCAGAACGCCGATGGGCAGCTGGTTCTTCTTTTTTTTGCGGGCTCGCCCGCCTGCCGCAGAAGAACGCCGGATGGACGAAGTGGAGCCGGCTGCCGGCGCAGCGGTGGCACCGGAAGTGGGATTCGTGTCAGGCATATTCTGCACCTCCTCATAGATTTTGGATGTTTGCGGTTTACTACAAAGACCATTATAGCATGCTGTTAATTTTTTGATTATCGAATGCGATTATGTTGCATAACAAATTGTTATAACGTTTTGGCTATGACAGCCGCCCTGGATTGTTGCAAATTTAACAGAAAACTGTATAATGGATAGGTCGAAACCCGCAGTTCGGCGCGAAACCGCCCCGGCAGGGGCGCAGCAAGCGCAGCGGGCCTTATAATGAAACACAATGGGAGGGGTCACGGCCATGCAGCTGGAACACATTATGCTTTTTTCCAAAATCGCCGAGGAAAAGAGCATTTCACGGGTGGCGCAGGCGAGCCACATCTCCCAGCCGGCGCTGAGCCAGCAGATGCAGCGCCTGGAAGAAGAGGTGGGGCAAAAGCTGTTCGAGCGCTCCAACCGGGGCATTGAGCTGACCGAGGCAGGGCAGGTGATGCAGCGGTACGCGGCCCAGTTCATCCACATTTACGACAATTTCCGGGAGGATATGAACAACCTTTCCACCCGCACCGGCACCTTTCGGGTGGCGGCCACGCCGGTGGCGGCAAACTACGCACTGCCCTGCAGCCTGTTTAAGGTGAATTACAAGTTCCCCTCGTACAATTTCAGCCTGGTTGGCGCGCCCTCCAGCGAGGTGATCCACAAGGTGCAGGCGGGCGAGGCGGACATGGGGTTCATTGTGGACAAAACCGAAGCCCCGGGGCTTTTCTGCACCGAGGCTTTTTCCGATAAGGTGTATCTTGTGGCCAACAGCTCTTACAATGTGCCCGAGACCATTGCGCTGGAAAGCCTGAAAAAGTATCCGCTGGTACTGCTGAGCGAAACCTTCAGTTCGTACCGGCTGCTGCTGAAATACTTAAAAGCACGCGGGCACGATATCTCCCAGTACCGGGTGCTGTATCACCTGGATTCCACCGAAAGCGTGAAGAGCAGCGTGATCAACCAGTTCGGCATGGCGTTTTTGCCCTACATGGCCATTAAAAAGGAGATCTACCAAAAGCAGCTGAAGGTGGTGCAGGTGCAGGACTTCGATTTGAATTACGATGTGTACAGCATCTACCGCAGCAAGGAGGACGTGGGCAACGACGGGGTGTACGCCATTATCAAGTACTTTGAGAATACGGTGAAGCGCAGCATTTGCTAGGGCTTTGTGATTTCCAGCTCCCAAATGCCGGGCATGGGTTCCACCACCCGGCAGAGCAGCCTTTTTTGGCGGCAATAGTTCTGCACGGATTCGCAGGTGCAGCTGTGGTCGGTGACCAGGCGCACACTGTCGCCGCTGTTTTGTAAATCATCGCACTGCTGAAGCTTCATCAGGGGCACCGGGCACATGTCGCCCAGGCAGTCCATCTCTTTCATGGCGGGGACCTCCGTTTTTTCTTTTGATTATACACGCTTTTTGGCCCGGCGCATAGCGGGGGCAAAAAAGGAAGGCGGCAACATGAAAACGGTATTGCTTTTGGGCGGCGGCGGATGCCAGAAAAACGGCGCCGCCAAGGCCCGTGAAAAGGGCCTTAACGTGGTGGTGGCGGATTACCTGCCCGACCCGCCGGCTGCCCGCCTGGCCGCCGCGCATGTGCGGGCCAGCAGCTTTGATACCGCCGCCTGCCTGGCGGCGGCCAGGGAGCACAGGGTGGACGGGGTGTTCACCCTGGGCACCGACCAGCCGGTGCTGACCGCCGCCGCGGTGAGCGAGGCGCTGGGCCTGGCCTGCCCCATCACGCCGCGCACCGCCCTGGCGGTGACCAACAAGCGGGTGATGAAGGGGGTCTTTCGCGCCGCGGGCATCCCGACGGTGAGGTGGAAGCTGGTGAGCGCGGCCACCGGGCCCGAGGAGCTGCGGGGGCTGCGGCCCCCCCTGGTGATCAAACCCCTGGACAGCCAGGGCCAGCGGGGGATCTTTAAGGTGCAAAGTGCCGGCGGGGCGCTGGAAAAGCTGCCGGAAACGCTGCGCTGGAGCAGGGAGAAGGAGGCGCTGGTGGAGGAATTTTACCCCAGCGACGAGGTGACCGTTTCCGCCTGGGTAGAACAGGGGCGCGCCACCCTGCTGACGGTGACCGACCGGCTGCTGTACGATGACCCGGTGCACATCGGGGTCTGCACCGGGCACCGCTTCCCCTCGGTACACATGGGCCGCGCCGCCGAGCTGGACGGGCTGTGCCAACGCATCTGCACGGCGTTCGGCATTGAGGCGGGCCCGCTGTACGTGCAGGTGCTGGTGGGGGCCGAGGGCATTCTGGTGAACGAGGTTGCCTGCCGGGTGGGGGGCGCGTTTGAGGATGTGACCATCCCCTACCTGACGGGGTTCGACATTCTGGGCGCGGTGATCGACCAGTGCCTGGGCCGCCCGGTGGACACCGCGCCCCTGCGGGGGTTCGACTGCACCGGCGTTCAAAAAGAGGCGGCGGTTCCGCTGCTGTTCTGCCGCCCCGGCTTTTTGGCCGGGCAAACCCCGCTGGAAGAACTGAAACGCCTGCCGGGGGTTTTGGAGGCGGGCTACAATTACCGCCCCGGCGACCGGCTGGAGGCGGTGGAAAACGCCACCGCCCGGTATGGCTGGGCCGTGGTGGCCGGGCCGGCGGGCACGGTGCGCGGGCGGTTGGCTGCCTTTTACAGGGCGCTGTATGCCCGGGACGAAGCGGGGCGGGAGCTGGTGCAGCGAACGGACGTTTTTGCCGGCGCTGTAAAGCGCGGCCCCCTGGCCCGGTGCGCCGCCGATGCGCGGAAGTTTTAAACGGGAGAGGAACATACATGTTGAAAACCAAATGGAAAAGCCGCCTGGCGGCGCTGGCCCTGGCGTGTGTGCCCGCGCTGGCCCTGGCGGGCTGCGGCGCAGGGCAAAAGACCACCCTGAACATTGCCCAGCAGTTCGGGGTGGCCTACGCGCCGCTGGAGATCATGAAGGCAAACGGCATTCTGGACAAGTACCTGCCTGCGGGGGTAACCGCGAACTGGCAGCAGTTCGGCGGCCCCACGGCCATTCGGGAAGCCATGCTGGCCGGCGATGTGGACTTTGGCTTTATGGGCGTGGCCCCGGTGATTGTGGGAGCCGCGGGCGGCATGGAGTGGCGGTACGCCACCGGCATTTCCCGCAACCAGGTGGCCATTACCACCACAAAGCCGGAGGTAAAGCGCCTGGCGGACTTTTTGCCCACCGACCGGATCGCGGTGATCTCGCCCGCCTGCACCCAGCACGTGCTGCTTTGCATGGCGGCGCGGCAGGAGCTGGGCGACGGCCGCGCACTGGACAACCAGCTGGTGGCCATGAGCCTGCCGGACGCGGCCAATGCGCTGATCAGCGGCACCGAGATCGTGGGGGATGTATCGACCCCGCCCTACCTGCAAAAAGAACTGGAAAACGACGCGCATATCCTGTACGAGGGCACCGAGCTGATGGGCGGGCCGTTCACCATGATCAGCGGCGTGGCGATGGAGCGGTTTTATAAGGATTATCCCGCGCTGTATGAGGCGTTTTTGAGCGCTTTACAGGAGAGCGTGGACTATATCAACGACCACATGGACGAGGCTGCGGCCCAGCTGGCCCCGGTGTACGGCATCACCGAGCAGGAGCTGAAAGAGCAGATGGACTACAATGGCTGCATTTACAATACCGAACTGCTGGGGGTGGAGAAGTTTGCCCAGGCCATGTATGAGATGGGCTTTGTGGATAAACAGCTCACCATGGAGGAGCTGGCTTTTCCCAATGTGAAATACCAGTAACGGCAGACAGGAGGCGCCCATTGAAGTTTGCGGAGATGCTGAAAAAGAATAAGGGAGGCGCCCGCCTGTTTTGGGCGGCCGCGCTGCTGGCGGCGTGGGAGCTTGGGGTAAAGGCGCTGAAGCCCTCGCCCATGCTGTTTCCCAGTGTGGAGCAGGTGGCCGTTACCCTGTGGCGGGGCCTGATGCAGGGGGATCTTGCCTGGCAGGCCGCCTACAGCGTGTGGATTATTTTGGAGGGGCTGGTGATCGGGGGCGCGCTGGCCTTCCTTTTGGCGCTGGCCAGCGTGCGCTGGCCCGTGGCCGCCAGCTTTGTGGACACCGTTACCGCCATTGCCCACCCCCTGCCCGGCCTTGCGCTGCTGCCCCTGCTGATTATGTGGTTCGGGGTGGGCAGCGGGGCGGTGCTGGCCATCATTGTGCACTCGGTGCTGTGGCCGTTGCTGCTGAACCTGACGGCGGGCTTTCGGGCCACCCCGGCCATCTACCTGGAGCTGGCAAGGAACTACGGCCTTTCCTCCGCCGCCATCACCTGGGAAATACGGGTAAAGAGCGCGCTTTCCTACATTATCAGCGGGCTGAAAATCGGCTGGGCGCGGGCCTGGCGCAGCCTGATCAGCGCCGAGATGGTGTTCGGCGCGGTGGGCGCAAAGGGGGGCGTGGGCTGGTACATTTTGACCCAGCGCACCTTTATGAATACGGCCGGCCTGTTTGCAGGCATTGTGGTGGTGGTGGCGATCGGCGTGCTGGTGGAGGATGTGCTGTTTGCCCAGCTGGAAAAGCGCACCATTAAAAAATGGGGCATGGCCCAGCCGTGAAGGAGGAGTGCGCAATGCTGCAGATCGAACAGGTGGACATGGCGTTCCCCGCCCCCGGCGGCGCGCCCACAGCGGTGCTGCGGGAATGCAGCCTGCAGGTGGCGAATGGGGAATTTGTGGCGGTGCTGGGCCGCTCGGGCGGGGGCAAAAGCACGCTGCTGCGGATTGTGGGGGGCTTTTTGCAGCCCACCGCGGGCAGGGTGCTGCTGGACGGCGAGCCGGTGACCGGCCCCGGCCCGGAGCGCACGATGGTGTTCCAGAATTTTGACCAGCTGCTGCCCTGGTACACCCTGCGGGGCAACATTGAGTGGGCCCTGCGCCGCACCGGCGCTGAGCCGGACCGGAAAAAGGCCGCGCTGCGGGCAAAGGAAATGCTGGCCAAAACCGGGCTTTCCGGATTTGAGGAACGGTGGCCGCACACCCTGTCCGGCGGGCAGAAGCAGAGGGGGGCCCTGGCCCGCGCCCTGGCGCTGCGCCCCCGGGTGCTGCTGATGGACGAGCCGTTTTCCAGCCTGGATTACCTCACCCGCGGCGAGGCCCAGGCGACCCTGGAAAAGCTGTGCGCCGAGTACCGCCCCACCGTGCTGTTCGTGACCCACGACATCGGCGAGGCGGTGCGCCTGGCGGACCGGATCGCCGTGCTGGACGAGGGGCTGCGCCGCTTTACTGAGGTTTTGCCCTGCGACCACAGCGAGGCGCTGCGCGCGCGGCTGGAAAGGCTGCTGGCAAAAGGGGAAGCGCCGCCTGCCCCGCAGGAGCAGGATTTTTAAAATATTTACTGCGAAACAAAAAAGCCCGGGCCTGGTTACAGGCCCGGGCTTTTGCGCAAATAAAAGGTGTGAGGCAAGCGCTCAATTTACCCGGTACACGGTGACCCGGCCCCACTCGCCCCTGCCCTGCTCGGCCTGGATGCGCACTGCGTACCAGGGATCAAAGAAGCTGCCCACGGGAGTGCACTGCCCGGCGCAGAAGGCCTTGAGCTGGGGATAGAAATCGTCCGGCACGCCGTACAGGGCGTTGTAGGCGGGGCGGCTTTGCCAGATGAGATCCAGTTCATCGTAATACAAAATATATTCGATGTTGTTCTTTTGGATGTAGCCGGCCACACTCAGGCCGTGTTCGGCCAGGTAGGGCAGGTTGCGGTAGTCGAAAAACACGCCGTTTTCAAAATAGAACTCGGCGTTCAGATTGCCCAGCACCCGGCTGCCGGGCTGCACGTACTGGCCGATCCGGGCCAGATAATCGGCGTAGCGCACATTCAGCCAGGGGGCGATCTGCCACACCGAGAGCGCCAGCATCAGCCCGGCCAGGGCAAAGGGGGCGAGCCGCGCGGCCCATTCGCCAAAGAGCCTGCAGCAGAACAGCACCAGCAGCCAGCCGGGCAAAAAGAAAAATACGATGTTGGTCTGGCTGTAGCGCCCAATCAGCACCATGCCGCACAAAAGCCCCCCGGCCCCGGCCAGCAGGCTCAGGGCCTGGGCTGCCGGGCCGGGCTGCTCCCTGTGCATCACCAGTGCAAAAAAGCCCGCCAGCACGGCCGCCAGGCAGAACAGCACCAGCTGGACCCGGATGTTGGGCAGGTAGTAGGTGCCGCTGAACTGGTTCCACAGCCGGCTGAAATAGCCCCCCAGCTGCCCCAGCTTGCTTGTGACCGGGACCAGCAGATCGAATTCGCCCTGCCCATACATCATGTAATGCACCGGGAACTGGGGGTCGAGCCAGAAGCAGAAGGCAACCACCGCCCCGGCCAGCGCGCCGGTGAGGGCCACATAAAGGGCCAACTGCTTCAGGCTGGCCTGCCGGAAGGCCCAGCGCCCCAAAAGCGCCCCCCCGCACAGGCAGGCCGCCAGAAAACTGTTGGGGTGGAACCAGACCGCCGCCCCGGTGAACGCCGCCAGCAGCAGGATATGCCCTGTGGAGAGCGGGCCCTCGCGGCAGAGGATTGCCAGGCAGGCCGCCATGAACAGGAGAATAAAAATTTCCTGCCGGGCCATGTGGGCCGCGTTGATGAACTGTACGTCCAGCGAGAGCGCGGCCACGGCGCCCAAAGCGGCCAGCCCGCTGCCGGTGAGCCGCCGCGCAGCCACAAAAAAGAGGGCCAGCACCGCGCAGCCCGCCAGCAGGCTGAGCACCCGCACGGAAAAAACATTGTAGCCGCCCAGGCGGATGGCAAGAATCTGAAGCCCATGAAAGGCCATTTTGATGCCATGGGGCCAGCGGGGCTTGAGATCAAAAAAGGTTTCGGTTACAGCGGGGCTGCCGCTCTGCCAGATGTTGCGGGCAAGGCCCGCGAGCCACGCTTCGTCGCTGTGCACAAAGGGGAAGCGGGTAAGAAAGCCCAGGTTCACAGCGCCCCAGGCCAGGATATAAGCGCCGGTTATAACCGGCCACAGCCAGGCGGGCGGTTTGGGGCGATGCGCTGCCGGCACGGCGGCCCCCTCCTTTCTACAGCCTTTACGGGGTTGTTTCTGCGGCAAATTATAGCATTTTTGCGGCGGCTTTGCCACAACAGAAGGGTGTTAATTTTTTATCTACTATCCAATAAATGTATATAATATAACAAAGTCTTATGGCGCAAAGGGGGGCGGCCATAGTATGATTAAAAACGGAATTGCCCCGCGCAAAAGAAGTGAAGCACTTTTGTGCCGGCAAGCTTGAAAAGGTTTACTACACTATCCCCGAAACCCAACAAGAAAGTTTAAGGAGGTTTCTCATGCGTCTGGTTTCCAAAAGCGGCATTGCCAGGCTGCTGGCACTGGTGCTTGTACTTACCATGGGTGCGTCCCTGTTCACCGGCTGCGGCGAAAAATTCGAGCAGACCGACACGCTGATCATCGACGCGAAAGACCTGCAGGGCTATGTGGGCCAGGCAGGCGTGGTGATCGTGGATACCCGCAGCGAGGAGGATTACGCCGCCGGCCATGTGCAGGGCGCCGTGAACGTGCCAAACAGCGAGATCGTGATCAACGTTCCTGTGGACAATATGCTCACTTCCGCGAAAAAGTTTACCAAGGTCATGCAGGCCGCCGGCATCTCGGACGATACCCTGGTGGTGGCGTATGACAGCAACAAAATGACCGCCTCGCGGCTGGCCTGGAGCCTGTTTATGTACGGCCACCAGAATGTGAAGGTGGTGTCCGGCGGGATCGACGCCATTGGCGCCGCCGGCCTTGCCATGAGCACCGAAACCCCGGCCGTGACCCCCGGCAGCTTTACCGCCGCCAAGGACGAGAAGTGGCTCGCCACCAAGGAGGACGTGCTGGCCCAGGTGAACGATCCCCAGGACAATGTGGTTCTGCTGGATGTGCGCAGCGACGAGGAGTACTACGAGGAGGGCAAGGTGCCCGGCTCGGTGATGATGAACTACCTGACCAATTTCTACGATGTGGACGGCACCTTTAAAAACACGCAGACCACCCAGATCAACTACATCGAGGCGGGCATCACCCCCGATAAGGAGATCATTATTTACTGCAAAACCTCGATGCGCGCCGCGCCCGTGTTCGTGCGCCTGTACGATGCGGGGTACCGAAACCTGAAGATTTACGACGGCGCCTGGAGCGAGTGGTCCACCACCGGCAGCCCCATTGAGATGGCCGCCGGCGCCGCCGCACCCACCAATAAGGACGCGTCCTGACCGGGCGTTTCAAAAGAATGGAGCAGCCCTGAAACAGGGGGGCAGCTCCGCGCACTACAAACAGAGAGGGAGTAAAAACACATGAAAAAGATCCTTGCACTGGTTATGGCTGCCGCCATGGCCCTGAGCCTGGCCGCCTGCGGAGGCGCCGCCAGCAGCGCCCCCGCCAGCCAGCCCGCTTCGCAGCCTGCATCCCAGGCTGCCAGCCAGCCCGACAGCGTGCCGGCTGCCGACACGGTGAAGGAAGCCGCCATGGGCTATTTTGCCAACTGGCCCGAAGACGGCCACATGATCGGCGTTGCCGACCTGTTCGCCAAGATGGACGCCGGCGAGGAGATGCTGATCCTGGACGTGCGCCAGCCCGACGCCTATGCCGAGGGCCACCTGAAGGGCGCCGTAAACGTTCCCTTTGGGCCCACCCTGGCCGAGAGCCTGAGCAAGATCCCCGACGACGTGCAGCTGTATGTGAACTGCTACACCGGCCAGACCTCCTCGCAGACCGTGGCCCTGCTGAACATGGCGGGCAAATACGCCACCAACATCCAGAAGGGCTGGAACAACGGTATTTCCAAGGAAGAGGGCTACGAGAGCTACACGGAAACCACCGCGAACGAGCTGAGCGGCGACGAGTACGAGGTGGACCCTGCCATGCAGGAGGCCGTGACCAAGTATTTTGCCGACATGGAATCCAGCAGCTACAAGTACTTCAACTTCCCCGCCGACCAGCTGAAAGAGCTGGTGGAGGCCGAGAGCGAGGACTATACCATCCTGTCCATCCGGCAGGCCAAGGATTTTGAGGCCGGCCACATTGCGGGCGCCATCAACGTGCCGTTCGGCGCCAACATGCAGGAGGGCCTGACCGCCATCGACACCGCGAAACCCGTGATCATCTACTGCTACACCGGCCAGACTGCTTCCCAGACCCTGGCGGTGATGCGGCTGCTGGGCTACGAGGCCTACAACCTGTCCGGCGGTATGGGCAGCGCCGAGAGCGAGTCCGGCTGGCTGGGCATCGGCGGCGAAGTGGTGACCGGCTGAGCCCGGGCGCTGCGCCGTTACGCCTTTTAAAGGAACGCTGTGTTTTCCGCCCCCGGCCTTGCCGGGGGCGGATTTTTGATTGACGCGGCGCGCCGAAACTGGTATAATAAATCACGTGCCGGCAGGCAGGGCGCACAAAGCGCGCGGCTTGGCCGGAAACGAAAGTTGGAGCAGTACTCAAGTGGTCGAAGAGGCGTGACTCGAAATCTCGTAGGGTGTTAACAGCACCGCCAGGGTTCAAATCCCTGCTGCTCCGCCAAGAACCCCCCGCAAACAAACCGTTTGCGGGGATTTTTGTTTTCTTAGATTACCCAAAGGACGGCAAAAGAAAGGAGGAAAAGATGGATTTGAACGCCTGGATGGAGAAATACAGAGCGGCGGTGGAGGCCGCGTTTGGAAGCCGGGTGGTGTGCCTGGGCCTGCAGGGCAGCCAGGCGCGGGGCGAAGCCACGCCGGAGAGCGACATCGACGCGGTGCTGGTGCTGGACCGGCTGGCCCCCGCCGACCTTGCGCGCTACCGCGAAGCGGTGTGCGGGCTGCCCTGCCGTGAAAAGCTGTGCGGGTTTGTGGGAGGAAAAGAGGAGCTGCTGGGCTGGGAGCCGGGAGACCTGTTTGCCCTTTATTCGGATACGGTGCCCCTTGTGGGCGATCTGGAATTTTTGCGGCCGCTGGCGGGGCCTGATGCCGCCCGCCGCTGCGTGCGCAATGGGGCCTGCGCGATTTACCATGCCTGCGTGCACGATCTGCTGCACGAGCGCAGCCCGGAGCTGCTGGCAGGGCTGCAAAAGGCGGCCTTTTTTGCGCTGCGCGCCGCTTGGTACTGCCGCACCGGCCGGATCGTAAAGCAACGCCGCGAGCTGGCGCCGCTGCTGCCCCCGGCCCAGCGCGCGCTGCTGGAGGGGGACCCCGCCGACCTGGACGGGCTGGGCGGTCGGCTGCTGGAATGGGCGGGCCGGACCATCCGCATGGGGGAAGGGCTGGATCCGGATGCGGCGGGGCGGGCATAAAACGGACGTTTGAAAAGGGAAAGCGGGCGCGCAGAGCGGGCTAGGGCTCACGCCCTGCCTGCTGCGCCTCCCACGCAGCCAGCAGGGGCGCGTATTCTTCGTACCGGTGGGGCCGCACCGGGCGCACCGGCGGGTCGGTGAAAAAGTACAGCACCAGCGCCTCGCCGATGCGGGGATAATGGGCGACGAACTCGTACCCGGCCAGCTCCCCTGCCCGGATGCGCTGCTTGAGCCTGTTGTGATAGGGATACATAAAAAGCTCCTTTCAAGAGATCGAAGGCCGCAAAGAGGGGCCGCTTGCTGAAAACAGCAAAGAGCGGTACAATGGAAAGCGGCGGCAGGCGTTTTTGGAACGAGGGCCGCCCCCGGAATTTAAACTGAAAGCAAAAAAGGAGGCGGCCCGATGACCGAGGTGGTGGCGGCTGTGATCGAGCGGGAGGGCCGGGTTTTGATCTGCCAGCGGCCCGCCCACAAGGCCCGGGGCCTGTTGTGGGAGTTTGCGGGCGGCAAGGTGGAGCCGGGCGAAACCAAGGCCCAGGCGCTGGCGCGGGAATGCCGCGAGGAGCTGGGGATCACCGTGGAGCCGGGCGAGGTGTTTTTGGAAGTGACCCATGCCTACCCGGACCTTACCGTGCACCTGACCGTGCTGCGGGCCGGCCTTGCGGAGGGCGAGCCGCAGCTGCTGGAGCACGCTGACCTGCGGTGGGTCACGGCCGCCGAGCTGCCGGGCTTTGCCTTTTGCCCGGCGGATGGGGCGATCGTTCAAAAGCTGCGGCAGGGGTAACGCGCGGAAAGCACGCCTGCCGCCGCGAGCAGGCGGCTGCCCGCCCCGCCCAAAAACGCGGCGGAAAACAAGGAGAAACAGATGGAGATCGCGGTTTTATCGGATATCCACGGCAACCACATTGCCCTGGAACGCTGCCTGGGCTACGCCCTTGCCCGGGGCGCCGACACCTTTTTTATCCTGGGGGACAATGTGGGCGAGCTGGCGTACCCACAAAAAACGCTGGACGCGCTTTACGGGCTGAAAGCCCGCCACGATTGTTATTTTGTGCAGGGAAACCGGGAACAGTACTTTTTGGAGTATCGCGAGCGGGGCGCGGCCGGCTGGCAGAGCGGGAATTCCCTGACCGGCACCCTGTGGTATGTGGACAGGGCGCTGCGCCGGAGGGACCTGGAGTTTTTTGCCGCGATGCCGCCCGCGCGGCAGATGGAATTTTGCGGGCTGCCGCCCGTGACCCTGTGCCACGGCTCGCCGGAAAAGGTGAACGGCAAGCTGCTGGCCGGGGACGCGGAGAGCCTGGAGGTGCTGGCGCGCAGCAAGACCCCCTTGGTTTTGTGCGGGCACACCCACGTGCAGGGCAGGATCGAGCACAGCGGGCGGACGGCGCTGAACCCGGGCGCGGTGGGCGTGCCGCTTTTCAGCGGCGGCAAAGCGCAGTTTCTGCTGCTGCACGGCGGGGCAGGGCGGTGGGAAGAGGAGTTCGTGAGCCTGGAATACGATGTGGAGCGCGCCATTGAAGAGCTGTATGAAGAAGGGTTGCAGGAGCATGCGCCCTGGTGGACCGCCATTACGGTGAGCCTTTTGCGCGGCAGGGATGTGCCCCATGGAAGGGTGCTGGCAAGGGCGATGGAGCTTTGCCGCGGCGGGCAGGGCGGCTGCCGCTGGCCGGAGGTGCCTGAGGAGTATATGGAACGCGCCGTGACCGAGCTTATAGGCGCAAAGGAGGGCAAAGAGGCCCGGCAAAAAAGCTGAAAAAGACAAAATAAAAGTTCCCCCAAAGCGCAGATTTTTTGCGTTTTGGGGGGCTTTTTTGTGCGCTTGCAAGAGGGGGATTTGCTGTGCACCCCAAAACCCGTTTGTGGACGTTTTGTTCAATTTGATGCATAAAAAGGCAAAAATAGCCAGCCAATAGTGGATTATTGTCTAACTTTTGTGTACTTTTGTAACAATTTCCGTCGCTTTGACAAAAATTTAATGGGCGGAATAGGGCAAGCCTCCAAACTTTTTGAAAGCCCCTTGCGGCGGTTTTTTGAATATGATAAACTTTCGTCAATGAATTAGTTAATCCACTGGACAAACAAATTGAGGCCGGACAAGACAGACGCTTTGAGCGGCACAAACACTTCACAACAGGTGGCCGGGGGCCGGGGAGGGAAAAGGATGGAGCTGGTCAACCAACAAATGATCCGCGCGGGCAACCTGAAGCAGATCTATCATTTGATCGATCAGAGCCTGAGCATTTCCCGGGCAAAGCTGGCCAAGATCACAAAGCTGAGCAAGACCACGGTCTCTTCCCTGGTGGACGAGCTGATCGCGGGGGGCTATGTGGTGGACTGCGGAACCGGCGATACCCCGGGCCAGGGCCGCAAGCCCAACATCCTGCATGTGAACGGGAAGGAAAACCTGGTGGGGGTGATCAGCTGGCGGCGCGCGCGGCTGGACATTGCCCTGGTGCGGGCGGACAGCCAGGTGGTGCTGCGGGAGCAGGTGCCGCTGACCGAGGGCGAGGACGGGGTGGAAAAGATCCTGCGAGCCTTTTTTGAGATGGTGCTGCCGGCGGTGGGCCGCGCCCGCCTGATGGGGGTGTGCATCGTGGTGCCCGGCATTGTGGACAGCGAGCAAAAGCGCATCCTTTCCACCGTGATTGGGGTGAGCATGCAGGATCCGGCGGTGGAGCGGCTGGCCGAGGGCCTGCGGGACTACCCGCTGTGTATTTTGAACGACACCGCGTGCTTTGCCTATGCGGAGAGCACCTTCACCCGGATCCAGGAACCGTTTTTTGCCTACATCAATGTGAGCAAGGGCGTGGGCGCCTGCCTGTTTGCAGAGGGGAAAATGCTGCGGGGCGCGGGGGCGATGGCCACCCAGTTCGGGCATTTTTCCATTGACCGGAGCGGGCCGGAATGCCCCTGCGGAAACCGGGGGTGCCTAGAGCGCATCGTGGGGGAAAACGCCCTGGCAGAGCGGGCCGCCGCCTGCGGGCTGGACACCGAGCTGTGGGGCGGCCGGCGGCTTTTGTACAGCGATGTGGGCCGCCTTGCCCAGGGGGGCAACCCCTTTGCACGCCAGGTGATCCGGGAGCTGGCAAGGGATCTTGCCTATGGCATCAGCAACCTGATCAGCGTGTTCAACCCGGCGCTCATTATCATTGGAGGCACGGGGGTAAACCTGGGGCCGGCGTTTTTGAGCGACATCCGCGCGGCGCTGGCCCACATGGGCTTTCAAGAGTTCGTGAGCCGCGTGGAGCTGCGGTACAGCCAGCTGGGGCTGGATTCGGAGCTGACCGGCGCGGCCCAGTATTTTATCGATCACCACTACGATTTTATGGGCCGGCAGCGCGGGCAGCTGTTCCTGCGGTGAAGCGCCCAGAGCGGAAAGGCGGTATGAAAGATGGAAAAACGGATCGTTGGCGTGAATTCAAACTGCTATCACGGCTACACCATTGAACAGGCGCTGGACAGCATTGCGGGGGCCGGCTTTCATTATGTGGAGCTGACCGCCACCAAGGGCTGGACCGAGCACGTGTTCCCGGATCAGAGCTTTGAGCGGCTGTGCGGGGTGAAGGACCGGATGGAGCGGCTGGGGCTTGTGCCCTTTTCCATGAGCGGCCACTGCAACCTGATGGACACCGCCCGCCTGCCGGACTTTGTGATGAACATGCGGCTGGCAAACTTTTTTGGGTGCGATTACATTGTTTCCTCCATCGGCGAGGCGCACCTTGCAGACCAGGCCACCGCGGGCAATGAGCTGCTGGCGGAGAACATCCGCGGGCTTGTGCCGAGCCTGGAAAAATACGGCCTGACCCTGGTGCTGGAGCTGCACGGCGAGCACGCCACGGGCAGCGTGATGAAAGAGATCGTGCGGCTGGTGGGCAGCGAGCGGGTAAAGATCAACTACGATACCGCCAACTGCGTTTTTTACGGCGGCGTGGACGCCGCGGAGGATGTGGACACCTGCATGGCCGACATCGCCTACCTGCACCTGAAGGACAAGGCGGGGGCGCGCAGCGCCTGGGACTTCCCCGCCCTGGGTCAGGGCTATGTGGACTTTGAGACCATTTTTAAAAAGCTGGAGGCCGCGCAGAACAACGCGCCGTTCAGCGTGGAGATCGAGTTCACCCAGGCCGGGCCGAAAGACCTGGCCGAGATCGACGCCGCGGTGCGCGCCTCGGCCGAATACCTTACGGCCCACGGCTTTGCGCTGTGAGGCCCGGCCCGCACGGCGGGCCGCCGAATGCTTTGCTTCCGGCGCGGGGGCACGCCCCGCGCAGAAGATACACTTTTTAGGAGGGAAACACCAAATGAAAAAGATCCTTGCACTGGCCATGGCTGCCGCCCTGGCGCTGAGCCTGGCCGCCTGCGGCGGCGGAGCTTCGTCCGCCCCCGCGTCCACCCCGGCCTCCCAGCCCGCGTCCGCCCCGGCATCCGCGCCGGACAGCACGCCGGCCTCGGACCTGACCTTCGGCTATATCGCCTACGATATGTCGGACATCTGGAACGAGTATTCCGCCCGCGCCTTTGAGTACGCGGCCGAGCAGAACGGCGTGAAGACCGTTGTGCTGGACTCCAAGAACAGCCTGGAAGAATCCATCACCGCCATGGAATCCCTGATCCAGCAGGGTGTGGACGGCATCTCGATCTTCCCCATCTCCACCGAGCAGGGCGCCCAGCTGGTCAAGATGGCCAACGAGGCCGGCATCCCTGTGACCGTTGAGAACTTTGCCATGGACGGCCTGGACGACCCGGGCGACTACATTGCCTCTGTGGCTTGCGAGTACGACAAGATCGGCGAGGCCGCCATCAAGTGGATCGCGGAGCAGAAAGAGGGCGCCAAGATCTTCTTCTGCGCCGGCCAGGAGGGCGCCGGTGTGTACGAGAAGTATCAGGAGGGCGTGGACCGCGCCCTGGCCGAGCTGGGCGACAAGGTGGAGATCGTTTCCACCCTGCACGCCGACTGGCTGACCGACAAAGCCTACAACGTGACCACCGACCTGATCAGCTCGGGCACCGAGTTTGACTACATCTTTGCCAACAACGACATGATGGCCCAGGGCTGCTACCAGGCCCTGAAGGACGCCGGCAAAGAGGCGCCCATCGTTTCCACCGGCGGTTCCCCGGACGGCTACCAGATGCTGGAGGACGGCGTTGAGGCCGCCAACATGACCGCTCCCGTGTCCATCCAGGGCGTGAAGACCTTCCTGAACCTGTACAACAAGGTCGCGCTGGGCCAGGACCCCGCCGAGAAGTTCACCGCGCTGCCGGTTATCCCCGTGTCGGCTGACGACACCAGCAGCTACATTGCCTGGGACAACTACGCCGCTGCTTACGACTACCTGAGCAAGAACTGAGCACTTGAACAGCTGAACGCATTTTTGTGACCCGCCGGCCGGCCGCGGCAAGGGGGAAAGGGCCCTTTGCCCGCCTCTGCGCCGGGCTGCCGGCGGGGTTTTATTGCGGCGGACAGCGGCGCGCCAAAGCCGCGGCTGCCGCCGAAAAACACCTGTGCCGCACCCGTTAAAGCGGGCGGCGCGGCAAACGAATACCGATTGGACGGGGAAGGTGAGAGCAGCCATGACGATGGACTATGGGAACCAGCGGCCGGTGATCTCGATGCGGGACATCACCAAGGAGTTCTCCGGCGTGTGGGCGCTGTCCGGCATCACGTTCGACGTTTATGCCGGCGAGGTGCACTGCCTCGTGGGCGAGAACGGCGCCGGAAAATCCACTTTGATGAAGGTGCTGTCGGGCGCGTATACGCCCACGGCGGGCGCCATTCAGGTGGACGACAAGGTTTATGAGAAACTGGATCCCAATCTCTCGAAGGAGCTGGGGATCAACATTGTGTACCAGGAAAACGACCTGGTGCCCAGCATGGATGTGGTGGAAAACATTTATGTGGGCAGTGAAAAAACAAAGGGGTTCGGCCTGATCGACCGAAAAGCGATGGCGGCCGAGACCCAAAAGCAGATGGACGAGCTGGGCATCAGCCTGCCGCTGGGCACCAGGATCGAGAATCTCTCGGTGTCGGACCAGCAGTTCGTGAAAATACTGAAGGCGCTTTCGGTGCAGCCCAGGGTGCTGATTATGGACGAGCCCACCTCCATGTTCAATGTGGAGGACGCGGCCAAGGTGCTGGAACTGACCAAGAGGATTACGGAAAAGGGCATCGGCATCATTTATATCTCGCACTTTTTGAACGAGGTGGTGCAGATCGCCGACCGCATTACCGTCATCCGCGACGGCGCGGTGGTCCGTACATATACAAATGAAAACCGCGACACCCCCATTACCACCATCACCCAGGACATGGTGGGCCGGCCGGTGGACATGTTTTACGACAAGGAGCGGCACCCTGTGGGCGAGGTGATGCTGGAGGTGAAGGACCTGCAGCTGACCAAGGACAGCCCGAAGATCAGCTTTTCGGTGCGCCGGGGCGAGATCGTGGGCTTTTCGGGCATGGTGGGTTCGGGACGCACCGAGATGGTGCGCGCACTGGTGGGCGCGGACCCCTGCCACGCAAAGCAGGTGCTGGTGAACGGCAGGGAGGTGCAGATCAAAAGCCCGGCCGACAGCATCCGGGCGGGGTTTGCCTTTATCACCGAGGACCGGCAGAAGCTGGGGCTGATCCTGCACGCGAGCGTGGTGGAGAACGCCACCATTCTGGGGCTGCGGGAAAAGATCAAGGGCTTTTTTGTGAACGTGAAAAAGTTCCCGCCCCTGATCGAGCCGCTGGTGCACAAGCTGCGCATCAAGACCCCCAGCGTGTGGACCGAGGCGGTGTACCTTTCGGGCGGCAACCAGCAAAAGGTGGTGCTGGCCAAATGGCTGTACGCCGAACAGGAGATTTACATTTTTGACGAGCCCACCCGCGGCATCGACGTGAACGCCAAGGCGGAGTTTTACAAGCAGATGAGCGAGCTGACAAAACAGGGCAAGTGCATCCTTATGATCAGCTCGGACATGCCGGAGCTGATCAGCATGAGCGACCGGGTGCTGGTGGTGCGGGACGGCGCCATCGACTGCGAGCTGACCGGAGAGCAGATCAATGAGCAGGAGATCATCAAACAAGCGTTAGGAGTGAAGAAAAATGGCAGATAAGAAGCCTTCCCTGGCAAAAAAGCTGCTGCGGGACCAGCGCACGCTGCTTGCCATCGTGATCGTGGCCATTGTGGTCATCGTTTCGTTCATCAACCCCAAGTTCATCGGGATCGGCAACATCATCACCATCTTCCAGCAGATCAGCGTGCTGGGCATTTTGACCATGGCCATGAGCATGCTGCTGATCTCGGGCGGGATCGACCTTTCCATCGGCAACATCATGGTGCTGAGCGCCGTGGTGATGTATGTGGCGCTGGATAACGGCATGCCCACGGCGGTGGCGGTGCTGGGCGGGCTGCTGACCGGCGCCGCCTGCGGGCTGCTGAACGGCGCGATCATTGCCAAGAGCAAATGCATCCCGCTGGTGATCACCCTGGGCTCCAGCAAGGTGTTCTACGGCATTGCGCTCACCATCTCGGGCGGGCGGATCATGAACTTCGGCGGCGTGTTCAACGGGCTGAAGACCAAGATCTTCGGGCTGTTCCCGGTGATGCTTCTGGTGCTGCTGGCCATGACCCTGCTGGCTTTCTGCATGATGAACTACACCAAGTTCGGCCGGCGGGTGGTGGCCCTGGGCGGCAACGAGAAGAACGCCTTTCTCTCAGGGATCAATGTGACGCGGTACAAAATGGCGGTGTATGCCATTTCGGGCGTGTTCTGCGCCATTGCCAGCATCATCTTTGTGGCCCGCATCGACTCGGTCACCTCCAACGCGGGCACCAACTACGAGACCAACGCACTGGCGGCCGCCATCATTGGCGGCGTGACCTTTGACGGCGGCAAGGGCACCATCGGGGGCGCCTTTTTGGGCTGCCTGCTGATGGGCGTGATCAGCAACGCCATGAACATTTTGGGTGTGGACAACAACGTGCAGACCATTGTGACCGGTGTGATCATTGTTGCGGCGGTGGTGCTGAGCAACCTGAACAACCTGAAAAAGAAATAAGCGCCCGAAAAGGAGTGGAACGTTTGGTACGAGTAGCGATCATCGGGGCGGGATTTATGGGCAGGACCCATCTCGCCGCCTATAAGACCATGGACAACGCACAGGTCACCGCCGTGTGCGATCTAAACGAGGAACAGGGCCGGGCGCTTGCGGCCGAGGCCGGCTGCGCCTGGTACGGGGACGGCGGGGCCATGCTGGCCGAAGCCGTGGTGGACGTGGTGGACATCTGCCTGCCCACCTTTTTGCACGAGCAGTATGCGCTGCTGGCCGCCGCCCATAAAAAACACATCCTGTGCGAAAAGCCGGTCACGCTGGACCTTGCGTCCTTTGACCGGATGGCGGGCGCCGCCGAACAGGCAGGGGTCCAGTTTGCGGTGGGCCAGGCCATCCGCTTTTGGCCCGAGTATGTAAAGGCAAAGGAGCTGTACGACGCGGGCGCGTTCGGCAGGGTGAAATATGCCCGGGCCAGCCGCCTTTCGGTGCACCCGGCCTGGAGCGAGTGGTACCGCCGCCCGGAAAACAGCGGCGGAGGCCTGTTCGATCTGCACCTGCACGATGTGGACTACCTGTGCTGCTTGTTCGGCCGGGTAAAGACCGTGTATGCGGTGGGCCAGAAAAACGATGTGGGCTGCTGGAACCATGTGGCGTCGTCGCTGAGTTTTGAAAACGGGGTGAAGGCGGTGGCCGAGGGCGTGATCGAGATGCCCCAGGGCTTCCCCTTTACCATGGAGCTGACCATTGCGGGCGAAGAGCAGGGCATGAACTACCGCATGCGGGCGGGCCGCAACCTGGAGGACGTGGCCAGCGCCGTGCGGGAGAGCTGGCTGTACGGCGTGGGCGAGGAGGCGCAGCCCATCGAGATCGACCCCTACGACGCCTACACCGCCGAGCTGACGTATTTTGTGAACTGCATCGACGCGGGCCGGCCCATCACCGCCATCACGCCCGCCGAGGCGCGGCATGTGCTGCGGGTGATCCTGAGCATCCAGCAGTCGCTGGAGACGGGGCGGCCGGTGGAACTGTAAAAAGAGCCGCAGCAAAACACAAGCGGATGGAAACGCAGAAAAGGAGGGCGCTTGCATGAAACAGGGGATCAGCCTGTTTTCCTTTGCGGAGGATGTGAATCTGAAATGGGCGTTTGAGCATGCCAAAAAGGCCGGGTACGACGGGGTGGAGCCGGTGCTGGGCGAGCACGGCTACCTGACCCCGGCCACCCCGGAGCGGGAGATCCTGGCCATGCGCCGCATGGCCGGGGAGATGGGCCTTGCCATTCCCAGCGTGGGGGTGTGGAGCCTGTGGGAGCACAACCTTGTGTCTGACAGCGAGGCCACAAGGCGGAAGGCCTTTTCGATTGTGCAAAAGCAGATCGAGGCCGCGCACCTGCTGGGGGCCGACACCATTCTGGTGGTGCCGGGCTATGTGGGGTGCGAGTTTGCATCAAAGCCGGAAAAGATCCGCTACGACACAGCCTACCAGCGCAGCCAGGAAGCCCTGGCGCGCCTGGCGCCCGAGGCGGCGGCCGCAAAGGTGGCCATTGGCATTGAGAACGTTTGGAACCGCTTTTTGCTCTCGCCGCTGGAAACCGCGCGCTTTCTGGACGAGATCGGTTCGCCCTGGGTGGGCATGTACCTGGACGTGGGCAACACGGTGTACATCGGCTACCCGGAGCAGTGGGTGGAGATTTTAGGAAAACGCATCAAGAAGCTGCACATGTGCGATTACCGGTTTGACCAGGCGGGCGTGGGCGCCTTTGTGGACCTGTTTGCCGGGGACGTGGATTTTCAGGCAGTGGCAAAGGCGGTGGCCGCCATCGGCTACGACGACTACATCACCCTGGAAATGCTGCCCAATTACAAGAGCTGCCCCGAGCTGAGCCTGTATTCCAACAAGCACGGCATGGACCGCATTGCGCGGCTGATCGCAGAAGCCAGATGAAAAAACATTCATTATAAAAGGAGCCGGGAAACCCCGGCTCCTTTTATAATGAATGGAAAGAACTTACCCTGCATGAAATACTTGATTTTCAAATTCGATATAATGAGGAATACCGGACCAGTAGTCCTCTTTTTGTATCAATGCATAATGGGGGCATAACATAACGTTTTTTATCGGGATACCGTCGGGCGTGAAGTCATCATACGTTACCTCCAGATCTTTTAACGAAACCATATAGTACTCGCCGGCATCGGAAATGATTTGAACGGGAGAATCCCCGTCGGTGAGCTTCTGCGCCCGAAGCTCACCTGTTTCCAGATCAACCGCAAACCGTTCGTAGCGGTTTTTCTGGAGGTTATAGGCCTGAACAAAAAAGAACCCATCCACCACATGCTGCCCCAGCTGCAGTTCATCAAACAGCAATGGATCGGGCACAACGGAGGCGGTGACCTGCCGGGTTGTTGCTGCGAGCGGATCATATTCATACAGAGCAACGCTGCCGAAGTTGAGAAACAGCAATTTCCCCCCGGCCATGAAAAATTGTTTTTGGTTCAGATCGAAAGGCAGCGGCTTTATTGCGCCTTCCGCAGGGTCGAACAGCAGGAGAGCAGAGGGCGGAGAATCGGGTAAGGCGGTGCAGAGCAGGAGTTGTGTGCCGGCAGAGCCCAAAAGAAAAACAGGCACATCAGGCTCAAACGAATAGAGCTCATCAAGAGCGCCTTTTTCAAAATTTGTGGAAAGTAACTTGTATTGAGAAGTGTTGTCTTTGTTTGTGGAATGTGCCAGAAAGATAAAATTTCCCGCAGCACCCACCACGGGGCTTGTGAGGGCGGGCTTTAAAGCCGCCGGCAGAGAAATTGCCGCCCGGTTTTGACCGTTTGGGTCCATGCGCAGCAGATAGCCTTTGCCTCCCTCCTGCCCGGTTCTCAAAAGGGGGCTGTTGGGTGCTTTTAAAATATAGAGATACTCGCCATCGTTCAAAGGGAATACCCCGCCCATTGCGAATTCCAGATAGCTGGTATCGGAAGTGTCCTTGTGGTTTGAGTTTACCTGATTGGAAAGGTAAATCGTTTGCCGGGCGGCATAATCGTAATAAATGATGTTGGCGCTTCCATCGTGATTTAAGAAGACGTCATAAAATCCATCAGGAGCCGGTGCGCCGCTTGAAAAGAGCAAACCATCCGGAGAGGTGAGCATTTTTAAAGAGGGAACTTTTGCGGAAGGGGCGGGCTGCACCGCCTCAGAGGAAGATGCGGTTTGAGAGGAAAAAGAATGTGTGGCCGCCTGGCTGCAGGAAGGCAGGGCGAGGCATAATGTCAAGATCAGAATCAGACGGCAATTGTTTTTCATAATTGGCAGACCCTTTTAAAATGAAAGTGTTCCGAATGCTGTTTTTGGGTTCCTGACCACTCTCGGCTTGATCTTATTGAAACATTTCCGCCGGGACAAAGCAAGGGCTTTCCCAAAATTGATCCTTGCGGGCAAGGGGGCAACCAGGGCTGTGCACCGGCTTGGGGAAAAGGAATACGGGGGCCTTGCCGGCGGCTGCATAAAACAAAAAACACGCCTGGACATTTTGCCCAGGCGTGTTTTTGAGCATAAAAAGCAGCGCCGTTACAGCAGGTGCACCGCCACGATCAGGCCCGCGAACACGATGGAAACCATGCTGGTGAGCTTGATGAGGATGTTGATGGAGGGGCCGGAGGTGTCTTTAAAGGGATCGCCCACGGTGTCGCCCACCACGGCGGCCTTGTGGCAGTCGCTGCCCTTGCCGCCGTGCTTGCCGCCCTCGATGTACTTTTTGGCGTTGTCCCACGCGCCGCCGGAGTTCGCCATCATGACGGCCAGAACAAAGCCGGTGACGGTGGTGCCGGCCAGCAGGCCCGCCACACCGTTCACGCCCAGCAGCAGGCCCACCAGGATGGGCACGATCACCGCGATGAGGGCAGGGGCCAGCATGAGCTTTTGCGCGCTGCGGGTGCACATGTCCACACAGGCGGCGTAGTCCGGCTCGGCTTTGCCCTCCATCAGGCCCACGATGCTCTTGAACTGGCGGCGGACCTCCACCACAATGCTCTGGGCGGCCTTGCCCACCGCGTCCATGGTGAGGGCCGCGAACAGGAAGGGCAGCATGCCGCCGATGAACAGGCCGATCAGGGTAGTGGGGTTGGTGATGGAGAGGTCCAGCACCATGTCGGGCCGGATCTGGTGCACCTTGTCGATGTAGCTGGCGATCAGGGCCAGCGCGGTGAGCGCCGCCGAGCCGATGGCAAAGCCCTTGCCGGTGGCCGCCGTGGTGTTGCCCAGGGAATCCAGCGCGTCGGTGCGCTGGCGGACCTCGGCGGGCATGTGGGTCATCTCGGCAATGCCGCCCGCGTTATCGGCAATGGGGCCGTAAGCGTCGGTGGCGAGGGTGATGCCAAGGGTGCTCAGCATGCCCACAGCGGAAACGCCCACACCGTACAGGCCCATGTTGAAATCGGCCGAGCCGCCCGCGCAGAAGTAGCTCACGAGAACCGAAATGCCCACGATCACCACAGGAGCCACGGTGGACAGCATGCCCAGCGACAGGCCGCTGATGATCACGGTGGCGCTGCCGGTCTCGCTGGAGGAGGCCAGCTTCTGGGTGGGTTTATAGGTATCGGAGGTGTAATATTCGGTGATGGCGCCGATGGCCACGCCGGCCACCAGGCCGCTGATCACGGCGATGAACACGCCGGTGGCGTGCTCGGCGGGAAGCAGGGCGTGCACCGCAAACCAGGCGCACACCGCGATCAGCGCGCTGCTAATGTAGGTGCCGGTGCGCAGGGCGGTGAGCAGGTTTTTCTGGCTGGCGCCCTCTTTGGTCTTTACGAAGAAGGAGCCCGCAATGCTGCAGACCACACCCAGCGCCGCCAGCAGCATGGGCACGCCTACGCCGTTGATGCCAAAGCCCGCGGCCACGGCCAGCGCGCTGGTGGAAACGATGGAGCCCACGTAGGACTCGTACAGGTCGGCGCCCATGCCGGCCACGTCGCCCACGTTATCGCCCACATTGTCGGCGATGACGGCGGGGTTGCGGGGGTCGTCCTCGGGGATGCCGGCCTCCACCTTGCCCACCAGGTCGGCGCCCACGTCGGCCGCTTTGGTGAAAATGCCGCCGCCCACGCGGGCGAACAGCGCCATGCTGGAAGCGCCCATGCCGAAGGTAAGCATGTTGCTGGTGATGTTCTGGATCAGAAGATCGGCGGTGGCCACAGGGGCCACTGTGGTGTACCAGAACTTGAGGAAAAAGTACCAGATGGAAAGGTCCAGAAGGCCCAGGCCCACCACGGTGAAGCCCATGACGCTGCCCGCGGAAAACGCCACCCGCAGGCCCTTGTTCAGGCTGTTCTGGGCGGCGTTGGCGGTGCGGCAGTTGGCCATGGTGGCCGTTTTCATGCCGATGAAGCCGGACAGGCCGCTGAAAAAGCCGCCTGTGATAAAGGCAAACGGGGTGAAAAAGCTTAAAAAGCCCGCGGCAGCCATGGCCAGCAGCACGCAGAACACCACCGCAAAGAAGATGCCCACGCCCTTATATTGGCGTTTTAAGTAAGCGGTGGCGCCGTTGCTCACCGCACCCGAGATCTTTGCCATTTCCGGGGTGCCCACGGGCTGCTTTTTGACCCGCGCGAACATCACGGCCGCAAAGACCAGCGCGATCACAGAACCCAGCGCCACAAAATACATTGCATACATTGCGTTCATTCGAATTGTTCCCTCCTTCTAAATACCAAGAGGAAGCAAAGCCCGGCGCAGGGCCGCGAAACGGCAGCGCCGCCCTGCGCATCGGGCTTTTTTCCTCATCGTAATTTTCATTATAGACCCGCCGCATGCCAACGGCAAGAGGATTTGTAAAATTGTGTGCATTGTTTGTATAATCGGCTGGATTTTGTTCCAAAATGCTGAAATTTTCCATCAATCCGTGGAAATTCAGAAACTTTTAACACCCCAGCCACGGGTTGTGCTATGATATGGATACCATAATATAGTATAGTAAAGTGCAAAATCAGAACCAAAAAGGGGGCGGAATTCATGACAAAAGGCCTTGTGCTGGCGGGCGGCGGCGCCCGGGGAAGCTATCAGGTGGGGGTGTATAAGGCGCTGCGGGAGCTGGGATGGAACCCCGGCGTGATCACGGGAACCTCGGTGGGCTGCCTGAACGGCGCGCTGTTTGCCCTGGACCAGTGGGAGCTGGCGCGGGATATGTGGCTGACCATTGACGACGGCCAGGTGATGCTGCGCCCGGAAAACGGCACCGGTACCGAGCTGACCGCCTTTTTGGAAAACGTGGTGAAAAACGGCGGCATGGACGTGACCCCGCTGGAGCAGACCGTCTGCCGCGCGGTGGACGAGGCCGCCCTGCGCGCCGCCCCGGTGCGCTATGGGCTGGTGACCGTGAATAAGCGCACCCTGCGCCCCCTGGAGCTGCCGCTGGAGGAGATCCCGGAGGGGCGGCTGGTGGATTATATGCTTGCCTCGGCAGCCTGTTTCCCCGCGTTCCGGCCCCGGGCCATCGACGGGGAGGAGTTCATTGACGGCGGCTATGCAGACAATATGCCCTTAGGGCTTGCGGCCCGCATGGGCGCGGAAGAACTGCTGGCGGTGGATGTGGACGGGGTGGGTATCACCCGCCCGAACCTGACCGGGCTGCCCACCACCTACGTGCGCAGCCACTGGGAGCTGGGCAGCATTCTGGTGTTTCAGCCGGAAACGGCAAAGCGCAATATGGCCCTGGGCTACCAGGACTGCCACCGCGCCTTCGGCAAGGTGCTGGGGGCCGCCTACGCCCTGCGGGCGGGCGAGGAAAAGGCGCTGGCCGTGGGGTTTGCCCGGCCCTATGTGCGGCTGCTGAAGGACGCCATTTCGCGCAACCCCGCGCTGGCGCTGGCCGAGGGGGCGGCGGTGCTGCCCATGGAGGGGCTGCAGGCGGCGGGGGCGGAAAAGGCCCTTGCCCCGCTGGAACGCGCCTGCGAGCTGGCGGGGGTGGACCCGGTGGGAGTGTATACGGCCCGGGAGCTGTTCGGGGCGTTTTTGGAGGCCTCGGACCCGGCGGGGGCCGAGCGTTTTGCGCCCCTGCTGCGCGAGGACGCCGGGCTGTGCCTGAAGGAGACGGCGCTGGCCGCCGCAGCGCCCGGGGAGTTTTTGCAGGCCCTGGTGCGCGCCGCCCTGTTGGCCGCAGAGTAAAGAAAAAGGTCTTTGCAGACCGCTTGCCGCATACATTGAAGGACGGACTGAAAGGCGGGTGGAAGAGAAAACATGCAGGTCTATAAAGGGGTGAGCGCTTCGCCCGGGCTGGTGATGGGGCCGATCTACCGGATCCATCACAGCGGGGCCGGGCTGGGGCGCATCGTGGAGCTGCCGGTGCGGGAGCAGGCCCTGTTCGACGCGGCGGTGGTGCTGGCGAAGGACGAGCTTCGGCAGCTGGAAGAGGCTGCCGAGGGCGAGGACCGGGACATCATCCTGTTTCAGCGCGTGATGCTGGACGACCCTGCGCTGAACAGGGAGGTGCAGGAATACATCGCCGCCGGCGCGGGCAGCGCCGCCGCCATGGAGCGGGCCGCCGCCATCTGCGCCAGGCGCATTGAATCGGTGGACGACGAGTACATAAGCCAGCGCTCGGCCGACGTGCTGGACGCCTGCCGCCGGGTGGTGAACATCCTGGACGGAAGGCCCCGCACCCCGGTGCAGCTGGAGATGCCCAGCATCCTTGCGGGGGAGCGCATCTTCCCCAGCGACATTGTGTCGGTGGGGCGGGGTATGATCCTGGGGATCGCGGCGGCGGAGGGCAGCGTGCAGAGCCACGCCGCCATCATTGCCCGGACCATGGGCATCCCCGCGGTGGCCCAGCTGGGCCCAGCTTTTTTGAACGAGGCGCCCCTGACCCGGGGCATCCTGGACGCGGACAACGGCCGCCTGGTGGTGGACCCGGACCGGGAGGCGGTGCGGGCGGCCCAGCGGCGGATCGTGAGCGGCGGCATTTTGAAAAAGCGCATGGGCGTTTTGAAGAGCCAGCCCTGCGTGACACTGGATGGGACCATCCTTTCGCTGCGGGCCAACTGCTCCTGCCCGGAGGACATTGAGATCGCCATGGAGGCGGGGGCCGAGGGGGTGGGCCTGCTGCGCAGCGAGTTCATGATCGCGGACGGGCGCATCCCCGGCGAGGAAGAGCAGTACTATTTTTACATCAGCTGTTTGCAGGCCGCGGGCGGCAAGCCGGTGACGGTGCGGACCTTTGACATCGGCTCGGACAAAACCGTGCGCGGGGTGAGCGAGCCCGCCCTGAACCCGGCGCTGGGGATGCGGGGCATCCGGATGAGCCTGGCACGGCCCCAGATGTTTTTGGACCAGGTCTGCGCGCTGCTGCGTGCCGCGGCCAAGGGGCCCCTGCAGGTGATGTTCCCCATGATCACCTGCGCCGAGGACTGGCGGCTGACCATGGAGCTGGTGGACCGGGCCAAGGCCCAGCTGCGCCAGAGGGGCGTGCCCTTTCAGGAGGACACGGTGTTCGGCAGCATGATCGAGGTGCCCAGCGCGGCGCTGCTGGCCCCCGAGCTGGCGGCCCAGGGATGCGGGTTTTTCAGCATCGGCACCAACGACCTGACCCAGTACACCTATGCGGCGGACCGGCTGGACGGGCGGTTTTCGGGATATTTTGCGGGCGAATCCACCGCGGTGCACCGGCTAATCGACCTGACGATCGCCGCGGCAAAGCAGGCGGGGCTGCCCGTGTGCGCCTGCGGGGTTTCGACCTCGGACCCGGGGCGGGCGGTGCGCTATGCCCGGCAGGGGGTGCGCATTTTGTCCATGGAGGCTTCCAGCATCCTGCCGGTGAAGGCCAAGCTGCTGGAGGCGGACCTGACGGCGCCTGAGACCGCGCAGGGGTAGACCGAAAGGAAAAAGAATGAAAATAGGCGTGATCCAGGCCAGTTCGCAAAAAGAGAAAAACCGGCTTTTATATGAGTGCACAAAAAAGGCGGTGCAGGGCAAAGGCCATGAGGTGATCAATTTTGGGGTGCAGGCCGGGGACGGCGCGGAGTACAGCTATGTGCAGGCGGCCCTTTTGATCTGCCTGCTGCTGGAGAGCAAAGCGGTGGACTTTGTGGTGACGGGCTGTTCCTCGGGCCAGGGCATGATGCTGGCCTGCAACAGCCTGCCCGGGGTGCTATGCGGGTACGCCCCCACCCCCGCCGACGCGTACCTGTTCGGGCGCATCAACGGCGGGAATGCCCTGTCGGTGCCGCTGGGGCTGAACTTTGGGTGGGCCGGGGAAATAAACCTGCAGTACACCCTGAACGCGTTGTTTGAAGGACCCTTTGGCATGGGCTACCCCCCGAAGGACGCCGGCAGGAAGCAGACGGACACCCGGCTGCTGAAAAGCATCAACCGCGCGGCCAAGCGGGAGCTGGCCGAGGCGCTGGAACGCCTGGACCCCGGATTTGTGGAGAGCTGCCTGCAGTGGGAAAGGGTGCGGGACTTTATTTTGCAGCACGGCCGCCGTTCCGGCCTGGCGGAATGGCTGGGCGGCTGCGGCTGACCGCCTGTTTTAAGGGGCGCCGGAAGATCCGGCGCCCCTTGGCTTTAAAAAAGAGATTCGCAAAATGCAGCGGCGGGGCAAATGCGCAAAAAATTGGCGGCGCCGGGGGTTTTGCCCGCCAGGCCCCCCACGGGGGGCACCGGGGAAAGGGGCTATTCCGGCCGGCCTTCCAGTTGGGCCAAAGTGAGGTTTTGCAGGCGGTACACCGCCAGGGCATACACCGAAAAGCTCTGGTCCAGCGTGGCCAGATTGGTGCCCTCGTCCGGGCCGTGGCAGCTGCCCACACAGGGCGGCTTTTCCTCATCTTCGGGAAGGCCCGGCCCAAAGCTGACCGCGCGCCTGAAACACCGGGCGTAGGTGCCGCCGCCCCAGGCATAGGCGGGCGCGCCGCTTCCGGTCACATCCCGGTAGGCTTTCATCAGGGTCTGGAGGACTTTGTCTTCCGGAGCGATATAAAAGGGGGCCGAGGCGCTGAGAAGGCGAAAATCGCCCCCCGCGCTTTTGGCCAGCGCAGACAGCGCGCTGGTTAGGTTGCTGCTGCTGGTCGCAGAGGGGTAGCGGATGTTCATGTTTTGGCGCGCCAGGCCGTTTTCCACCCGCAGGATCCCGCCCGCACAGGTGAGCGGCCCGAAGATATCGTCGCGGCAGGCAAGCCCCAGCCCTTCGCCGTAAAAAGAGCGGTGCAGCTTTTGCAGCAGCGCGAAGGCGGGCTGCTCGCCGGGGCTGAGCAGCCCGTTTTGCAGCAGAAAGTCCAACAGGAGCCCGGCTGCGCTGACGCCGCGCTCCGGCATGGCGCAGTGGGCGCCGACGCCCCGCGCGGTGAGCCGGAAAAGGGGGCCCTCGGCCCGGACGGAAAGGTCTGCCGGCAAAAGCAGGGTGGGATCCCACTCCCGAAGCCAGCACACGGCCTGCTCCGGGATCATGTTGCTGGCATCGCCCGACTGGAGCCGCTGCACCTTCCCGGCGGGCACCGGCAGGGTCCATTCCCCCTCGAACAGCCCCTTTTCGCCGTTGCAGACCGGGAACAGAGCGTCGGAGGACAGACAGAACGCCGGCTGGGGCTGCGCCGCGAGATACGGCCCCACATCCCGCATGCCTGTTTCTTCGGCGCAGCCCATCAGGGTGCGCAGGGTATAGCGCAGCGGCACGCCGCTCTCGCGCAGAAACTTTGCCAGATACATGCAGTACACCAGCGCGCCCTTGTCGTCGTCGGTGCCGCGGCCGATCAGCCATTGGCCCCGCCGCTCCATACAAAACGGGTCAAAGTGCCAGCCCTCGCCCGCGGGGACCACGTCCAGGTGGGTGATGGTGGCGATGTGCTCTTTCTGCCGGCCGGGCAGGTCGAACCAGCCCATATATCCCTGGTGGTGGTGCGGCTCAAAGCCCATGCGCCGGGCAATGGCCAGGGCGGCGTCCAGCGCTTGGCGGGGGCCGGGGCCGAAGGGCGCGCCGGGCACCGGCGGCCCTGCCACGCTGGGGATCGCCACCAGCGCGGCGAGGTCCTGAAGGATGGCCTCTTTGTTTTCCTGCAAAAACGCCTGGGCCCGGCGCAGCAATTCCTGTTCCTGCATATGCATCCCTTTCGATCAACGGCAGGCGGCCGCCCCGGATGCCCGGGACGGCCGCGCTGTGAAATGGCTTTTTTACCGGCCGGACAGCAGCGCGGTGAGCTCGTTCAGGTCGGTACAGGCTTCCAGATGGGCCACGCCCGCGGCAAACGCTTCGGCGTTTTCCCGGCCGATGAAATCGGCGGCGCGCGCCACGAAGAATTCCTGTTCTTCCCGCAGCGTGAAGTTGTTGCGGGGGTGGCCCTTGGGGCAGCGCAGGGTTTCGCGGAAGGTGCGCCCATCCTTGCAGACCACCTCCACGGTGGTTTCGGGGAAGGTGCCCTGCCAGAACACCTCGAACATGTGCAGGCGGTTGGCCTGCGGGCCAAAATACTCCACAATCCCGGACAGTTCGCACAGCTCTTTGCTGGAGCGGCTCTCGAGGCTGTACCAATCTTCCGAGGGCTTTTTGCCGCTCAGGTAGCAGGCGAAGCAGTGGGGCAGGCTGTATTCCGCCTGGATGAGGCCCATGGGCAGCGGGTTTTCGGCGCTGATAATGTCGATGATGGGGGAAACTCGGACCTTTTCAATGTCGGCCAGGGTGAGTTTTTCCCGGGTGCAGATGTTGTGCAGGCCGTCCAGAGGGGCCTGCACCCACACGTTGGCAGGCCAGTGTTTGAGCAGGGTTTCGTTGATGTAGAAGGTCTTGCCAAGATCCTTGTCCAGCCAATCCCAATCGCACTTGTTGGAGACGTACAGCCAGTAGCCGGTGTCGCCTTCCAGGCCGTCGTAATAATACTCGAAGCCCTGTTTTGTGATCTCGGCGCTCTCGGCGCCGCTTCTGCCCGCGATGCCGTGGGCGTAGTGGTAAATATCGCCGTCGCCGTCCTTTCCCATGAGGGTGGGCGCCTGATATGCGGCCAGCGAGATGCAGGCCGCCATCTGCGCGGCGTCGAGCCCCAAAAGCTTGCCCGCCGCCACCGCCGAGGCGAACACCTGCCAGTTGACCAGCCCCCAGCCCCGGCCCTGGGCCAGGTAGCTGTCGAATTCCGGCTGCACCGCCATGGCGATGCGCTGGTATACCTCGTAGGCGGCCACGATCGCCGTGATCACATCCCGGCCTGCCGCGTGGGTCTGCTCGCCGTAGGCAAAGGATGCTGGGATCGCGCCGGCCGAGGCGTGACCGGTCCAGGTGCAGTCTTCCCAGTCCAGCACGTCCGACGCGGCGCCGTTGGCGTACACCGCGTCCGCAGCGGCCACACGCACGCTCGGCGCCCCCCAAAGGGTGGCCTGGGCACAGCTGCCCCGGCTGGCGGCCAGCGCGGCGGCGTTGGCCGTGGGGCTCATTTTGGTGCTGGCGATGCTCACGCCGATGGTGTGCAGAATGATTTTTTTGGCCTGTTCCACGGCGTCGGCGGGCAGATCTGCGTAGTTCAGCTGCGCCGCGTATTGGCCCAAGATCCTGGTGTATTCTTTCATCTCGTACCTCCCGAAAATTATGGTTTGATTTATTATCAAAAACTTAGTTTAAAGCACCCGCGCCGCGCCCCTTGCGGGGCAGCCGGCCTGTATGTGAAAAACGGCGCTCAGCATCCCTGTTTTTATAAACCTGCCGGCATGGCGGTGGGGCGCGGCCCCGAGAGCCATGCCTTTGCAGGGATGTGGCTCAGGAAGCCTTGGCGGGTTCCACATAGCCCTGGAAGCCGGGGCGGGTTTCCACCCACAGCGGGTGCTTTTTGCTGGTGGCCACCACGCCCAGGATGAGCAGGATGACCGACAGACCGCCGAAAATGGCGAACACGGTATTGTAGGAGCCCACCTTGTCGTAGGTAAAGTTGAGCAGCGGGAAGCCCAGGGTACTGCCGATGGTGCGGAAAACAACGGAATAGCTCATGAATTTGGAGTATTCTTTAAAGCCGAATACGTCGCGCATGAACACCGGCAGCACCGTGAACAGAATGATGCCCACGCCCATTGCCAGGCCGATCACGGGGCCCAGGAAGCTGCGTTCCGGCGTGATGACCAGCAGGGAGGCGATGGCAAGCAGGTAGCCGCCCACGCACAGTGTTGTGCCGACCCGCACGCCCCAGCGATCCATTGCCCAGCCCAGCGGCAGCAAAAACACCACGGACCCAATGCTGAACAGGCCCACCACATCGCCCGAGAACACCGTGTCGAAGCCGACCTTGCTCAGGTGCGCCGGTACGGCGTACACCACCGGGTACACGATCAGGCCGGTGATAAAGGTCCAGAGGTACGCGCAATACAGCTTGGGCGAGCGCAGCGAGGTTTTGAACCGTGCGCCGGGCAGGGTGGCGGGGTCCGGCTTTGCTTCGGTTTCGCCCTCCTTGTGCTCCACCCCCCAGGGGGTAAGATTCTTTGCGGACGGGTGATCCCGGATGACCAGGAACACCAGCACGGTCACGGCCAGGATCAGCCACATGGTATAGAGCATTGCCGTGCGCCAGCCGGAGCTCTCGATCCAGGAGGCGACCATCTTGGAGGTGAAGAAGGCGCAGAGGTTGCTGAAGGTGAACATGGCGCTGATGATGGTGGCGCCTTTGCGGGCGAACCAGTTGTTGACAATGTTGCCCACGCTGACCTGGCTGAACAGAGGCCAGATAAACCCGGAAACCGCCGACGCCAGAAAGATCATGGGCAGATTGCCGGAAACGGCGTAGAGCAGCGCCGCCAGGGCGCCGGCAAACGCGCCGGCGGTGATGATGTAGCGGATCTTGAACCTGCGCTCGATGCGGACATACAAAAAGTATAACACGCCGGACACGATCTCGTTAAAGGACTGCGTGAGGGAATAAGCGCCGTGGGAGATGCCCAGTTCCTCGGTGATGGGCACCATGTAAAGACCGAACGCGTTGCTGAACAGGAACACAGCTGGCAGCGCGATGGCGTACACGATGACCACTAAAAACGCATAGTGGAATTTCCGGTTTGAAGTTTGTTTCATGAATGGCCTCCTCGAAAAAATAATTTTTGTTTTGAAAAAGGGAACGTTCCCAATTTACTATAAAAAATATACGCCCAGAGGCCGTATATTTTTTATTGCTCCGCAATAAAAAACTTATCTTGAGGGCCCTGTCCCTCGCCGCTTGCGCGGCAACCGGGGCAGATGGCCGAAAAAATAGCCTGCGGCTATTTTTTATTGCTCTGTAATAAAAGCTTGATCCCAAAGCACCCCTGCCCCGCCTTTTGCGGGGCACCCGGTATGGAGGTGCAAAAAACAGCCTTTGCTTCGCTGCGGAAGTCAGCTTTTTTGCGTGCTTTTCACGCGGCGGAATTTTTCCTGGAAATAATAGGTGGCCTCGATCTCCTGCCGGGTGGGGGCTTTGCCAAACCGCTGGCCGATCAGGCAGCCGGCCAGGCAGCAGGGCAGCCCGATCCAGATGGCGTCGAGCCCCCAGGGGCGCCCCAGGAGGGTCCAAAGAAGGGCGGCGGCCCCGCCGCAAACAATGCCCGCCATGGCGCCCTCGGTGTTCATTCGTTTGGAGAACCAGGCGAACAGGTAAGGGATCACCAGCGCGGCCGCGCAGATGGACATCACCACGTCCATCAGTTCCATGATGCCCTGGAACCAGAGGGACAGCCCGATGCTGAAAACCGTGCACAGGGCAATGCCCAGGCGGCTCAGGGCGATGTCCTTTTGATCGCCGATCACCCGCCCCTTCGAGACAAGGTAGGTTTGAATGACGTTTTTGGAGATGATCATGCCGCCGGCGAACAGGGTGGAGGACGCGCAGGACATGATGGTGGAGAGGACCCCGTACAGCAGCAGCAGCCCCACCACGGGACCGGCCTTCATCATGAGCTCGTAAAATACCATATTGGGTTCCACGCCGGGACCCAGCAGCACTTTTGCGGCCACGCCGATGTAGCAGGGAACCAGCAGGATGGGCAGAACCAAAAAGGTGCCGAGGTACAGGCCTTTTTTTGCCGAGGCGTCGTTTTTGGCGGAGGCCACACGCTGCAGATCGTCCTGATTGCCCACAATGACCAAAAGGCCCATGGTGATGCAGTAATAAACAAGTTCTTTCACCCAGCCAAACCCCTGGAACAGGGAGAGCGCCTGCGGTTGGCCGGCCGCCTGATAGAAATCGGCCACCGGCTGCCAGCCGCCCAGCGAATAAAGCACGAAGCCCAGCATTAAAAACGGGCAGAGGGTCTGGAACACCGACTGGATGAAGTTGGTGACCATCACGCTTAAAAAGCCCGAGATGGAGGTATAGAACAGAATGATGGCCGCCGATACCAACACCCCCTGAACGTGGGACCAGCCCAGCACGGTTGTGAGCAAAAAGGCCATTGCGTTGAACTGCAGGCCCATCATCATGCAATATTTCAGGGCAAAACCGATGCCCACCAGATACTGGATGGCGCCGTTATAACCCGGGAAGCGCTTTTGATAAAACTCTGCGATGGTGAACAGCTTGAGTGAGTGCAGGCGGCTGACGAAAAAGAAGATCCAGGGCAGGGTGACAAGGTACAGGCTCGCGTAGCTCCACCAGCTCACCACGCCCCCCATATAGCTACTGGCGCAAAGCCCGATGAGCCCTGCGCTGCCCACCCACGCGCCAATGCTGACCGCCGCGATCACTGCGGAGCCGAACCGGTTTGCCGCCAGGCCGAAATCGTTGATGGATTTTGTGGCCTGCCTGCGCAAAACGATGCCGATCACGATCATGGCCGCCATGTACACCGCCATGGCGGCGACACAAAAGGTTGTACTCATGCCTGTTGCCTCCTCAGCTTTTCCATTTTAAGGGAACGTTCCCGTTTTTGGGTGCAATTCTCTTTTTTTCATTTTTTTGCGCCGGTCAGGCGGGGCCCGGCCCCACCGACCTGCGCATTTCCATGGAGTAAGACATCATGATATCGCGGTATTCCAGCTCGCTGTTCCCGATCACCTCCAGCATCAGCTTTGTGATGAGCACGCCGTACTCGTAATCCGACACGAACGCCGAGGTGAGAAAATGTTCCTCTGTTTCGTCGCGCTGAATGGTCACAAGGGAAAAGTCCTGGGGGCAGCGCAGGCCCTTTTCCTGGAAGTAAAAACGCACCGCCTGGGCGCAGGTCATTTCGTCGGCAAAGACAGCGGTGTATTTGCCCTTTACAAAATACTTGTACAGGGCCTCGAGATACTCGGCGGTGGGGCTTCCGTCGGCGGGGGCGGGGTAAAAATCGGACGTGTTGTAGGCGCAGCCCATTTGAAAGCAGGTATTCTCCCAGGCGCGCATCCGGGCCTTGCGGAATTGTTCGTCCCGCGGCTGAAAGCCAACGATCGTGAGCACGCGCTTGTGCCGGTTCATTACAAGAAGCCGGTAAAGGTCGCTGCTGTAATTATAGTTGCCATGGTATACCCGAAAGCCCCGGCTGGCCTGCAGGCGTTCGCCCCCGTAGACCACATTTCGGAACTGATTGGCCGCCTGCTGCACCTCGGGAAGGTCGTCCCACCCAAGGGTGATGAGCCCCTGGATGCGCTGTTGGCGCAGATACCGCACGTATTTGGGAACATAGCCGGGCAGGTCCTGGGCCATGAGGTCGTGCACGATCATGAGATCGCAGTCGTTTTCGCTTAAAGTATCCAGGATGCCGGCCACACGCCGGGAAATGGTGGGGTTGACAAACATCCCCTTGCCCAGGGACAGAATGCCCACCACCGTGTTGTGCACGCCGCGCAGGCCCCTGGCCATATAGTTGGGGTAATACCCCATTTCCTGCATGGTGCGCTCCACCAGCTCCCGGGTCTTGGGGCTCACCGAGCCCCCATTGAGTACGCGGGAGATCGTGCTTTTGGAAACGCCGGAGCGTTTGGCGATATCCAGAATGGACAGTTCCATAAAGCACCTCTTTTTTCTGCCGCAAATATAGGGAACGTTCCCAAAAACATTATAGCCAGCCTTTCGGTCAACGTCAAGAGGCTGCAAAAAAATTTCTTTTTTGACCAAACATTATGAGCTTTTTTTGAACAGTTTCCCGTATGTGCATCCCGATATCCCCCGCAGGCCCGCTTCACGGAAAAAACCGCACAAAAAAGCGCCTTTGAATTTGGCCTAAAAGCCATTTTCAAAGGCGCTTTTACATGGGGAGCGGTCAGCATATCGAATGATACGCGCTGAACAGAAAGAAGCGACTTTACCAGAAGCGGACCTCGGTGAGATAAAGAAGGCGGTTTAAACCTTTCCGATCGACCGGATGCACTCGGCACAGACCGCGTTTTCGCCCTGCACCCGCAGGCTTTCGGCGGAGCCGCACAGGGCGCACTGCGGCGTTTCCTTTTCCATCACCACACGCCGGCCCTCGAGCGTCAGCCGCACCGACGCACCCTCCCCCAGGTCCAATGCACACCGAAGCTCCCCGGGCAGCGCGATCCGGCCCAAGCCGTCGGTTCTTCTTACCATGCTGATCTTCATTTTTGCTCATCCTTTCTTTTTAAAAAGCGTTAACTGAACAGCTCCCCGGCCAGGCGTTCATACTCCGGAAGCTGCTCCATATAGGGGCGCAGGCGTTTTTGAATTTCGGCGCATTCCTCTTCGTCCGGATCGTCGCAGTCGTGCCCCTTGCCTGAAGAATTGATCACGTCCAAAAGAATTTCATTCAACAGCAGATCGCAGAGCATTTCCGCGCTTTTGATCACAAGGGGGTCCGATTCCAGCGCACTGCCTTTTTCAGCTTCCGGGTTGACTGAAACCAAAAGATACCCCAGCTTTTCAGACCACAAAAGATCAATGTAGGGGCTGTTCTGGATATAGCCGCTGAATACTGTGCGGACTTTTTCGATTTGGGATTTTTGTTTTTGCGTGTAGGGCTGTGCTTGCATAGGGAGTGACCTCCATTTATAATAAATTTTTCAACATACTCGAATCTATTTTATAGTATGTTTTTCATATAGTTACAGTTGATGTTGCGGGCCAAAAAAAACGCTCATACTATCACTGGAGGTGATAGTATGCACGCACGAATCCGAAAAGCACGAGAAGATGCCGGTTATACAAGGGAGCAGTTCGCAGAGTTGTTAAATGTGAGTGTATCCTATCTGGCAGAGTTAGAGAGAGGCAAGACTGGTATGGCTGTTAAAACGCTTATGACGATTTGTAAAGTACTTGGCCTGTCCGCGGATTATATTTTATTTGGTGAAGAACGAAATGCAGACCAGTTGTTGTTGGACAAACTACACCGTATTGATTCAAAGTATATTCCCCTATGTGATACATTCTTGAAAGAAGTTCTTGCTTTAAAATAATCTTCTAATCCTTTCAAGAGTTTATTTATTTTAAAAACCTTTACAAAAAAGAAATTTCATCTTAATTATAGTTACATTTTTCAGTATTTTCAACCCCTGTTTCTTCCACGATAATCAAAGTATTAACCGTGAGCGAAATTTGGGGAGGGAATGTGTATTGCTGAGCTATGAACCTTTATGGGAAACAATGAAAAGGAAAAATGTCAGCACCTACATTCTCATCAAAACTTATAAAATCAGTTCGCGCACGATCAATAATTTAAAGCACAACAAAAGCATTACCATGTATACGCTGGAGAGTTTGTGCTCGATTTTAAACTGTTCTCCAAATGAAGTTGTGGAATTTATACCAGAGCCGAATAAAAAAGCTTAAAACAGCATTTATAAAAAATGAGACGGACTTCCCAACGGGAGGCCGCCTTATTTTTTTATTATAAGCAGAAAGCAGCGTTTTTGCTGGAAGAAACCGGCCGATTTATGCGTGAATTTGAACGATTTTGCGCATTACAAAAAACAAACTTTAAATTTGTGCATATTTTTGAATGAAAATGCTTGAATTTGATTATTTGACGTGCTATAGTAGAGCCAGAACAGGAAAGGAAGTGGCGCGGATGTTGGCGGAGGAACGGTTTGCGGTGATTTTGGAGGTATTGCAGCGGCGGCGGGCGGCCACGGTGGCCGAATTGGCCGAGGCGCTGGAAACCTCGGAGTCCACCATCCGGCGCGACCTGATTATCCTGGCCGAACAGGGCAAACTAAACAAGGTGCACGGGGGGGCGACCGCCTGCGACACCGCGTTCGATGCGGGCGAACCCGCCATGAGCGCCAAGGAACAGCTGAACGTGGAGCAGAAGGACCGCATCGCCCGCTGCGCGGCCGCGCAGGTGCAGGCGGACGACGTGGTGTTCCTGGACGCGGGGTCCACCACCCTGCGCATGCTGGAGTACCTGGAGCCCAGCGCCGCCACCTTTGTGACGAACGGCATCCTGCACGCCCAGCGGCTGGTGCAGAAGGGCATGAAGGCCTATGTGCTGGGCGGGCTGCTGAAGGTGGGCACCGAGGCCGTGGTGGGGGCCGCGGCCGTGCAGAGCCTTTGCGGCTACAACTTTACAAAGGCGTTCATCGGGATCAACGGGGTGGCGGTGGCCCAGGGCTACACCACCCCCGACCCGGAGGAGGCGCTGGTGAAGGCCACCGCCATGCGCCAGGCGTACATCAGCTACGTGCTGGCCGATTCCAGCAAGTTCGGCAGGGTCTCGGCGGCCACGGTGGCCCCGCTGGACCGGGCCTGCATCATCACCGACGCGCTGCCCGACAAGAGCTACGCAAAACACGCCATCATAAAGGAGGCAGAACCCCTATGATCTATACCGTCACCTTTAACCCGGCCCTGGACTACGTGGTGCGGCTGCCCGCGCTGGAGCTGGGGCTGGTGAACCGCACCGAGAGCGAGGAGGTGCAGCTGGGCGGCAAGGGCGTGAACGTGTCCTGCGTGCTGCGCCAGCTGGGGCAGGAGAGCGTGGCCCTGGGCTTTGTGGCGGGTTTTACCGGCAAGGCCATTGAGGACGGGCTGGCCCAAAGGGGCGTGCGCACCGAGTTTATCCGCCTGCCGGGAGGCTTGAGCCGCATCAACGTGAAGATCAAGGCGGCGGCCGAGACCGAGATCAACGGCCTGGGCCCGGCCATGGACGGCGCGGCGCTGGAGGCGCTGTGCAAAAAACTGGACGGCCTGCAGGAGGGAGATGTGCTGGTGCTGGCGGGGAGCATCCCCCGCAGCCTGCCCGGCGATACCTATGAGAAGATCCTGGCGCGCCTGGAGAAAAAACAGGTGCTGTGCGTGGTGGACGCCACCCGGGAGCTGCTGGTGAACGTGCTGAAGTACCGGCCGTTTTTGATCAAGCCCAACGATCACGAGCTGGGCGAAATCTTTGGGCGGACCCTTTCCGGCGACGGGGAGGTGCGCCAGTGCGCGGAGGAATTGCAGCGGCGGGGCGCCCGCAACGTGCTGGTGAGCATGGCGGGCCGGGGCGCGCTGCTGCTGGACGAACTGGGCGGGGTGCACCGGGTGGATGCCCACCGGGGCAGCGTGAAAAACTCGGTGGGAGCCGGGGATTCCATGGTGGCGGGCTTTTTGGCCGGCTATTTGACCACCCGGGACTACGCCTATGCCCTGCGGCTGGGCTCGGCCTGCGGCAGCGCCACCGCCTTTTCCGACGGGCTGGCCACCCGGGCCGAGATCGAAGCCCTGATGGGCGAGGATGTGTGAGCCAAAGCATACGCTTTTGTTTTTATATTTACTAGAGAGAGGAAGGAACCAAAACCATGCGCATTACCGATCTGCTGAACCCCCAAAGCGTCCGGCTGGGCGCGGCGGCGGCCGACAAGGCCTCTGCCATCGACACACTGATCGCCCTGCAGGAAAAGGGCGGCCATCTGGCCGACAAGGCCGCCTACAGGGAGGCGATCCTTGCCCGCGAGGAGCAGGGCAGCACCGCCATTGAGGCGGGCATCGCCGTGCCCCACGCAAAGAGCGAGGCGGTGAAGACCCCCGGCCTGGCGGCCATGACCCTGGCCGAAGGGGTGGACTACGGCGCGGCCGACAAGCAGCCCAGCGATCTGTTTTTCATGATTGCGGCCCCGCTGGACGGCAACCTGCACCTGGAGATCCTGAGCCGCCTGATGGTGCTGCTGATGGACCCCGGATTTGCCGCAAAGCTGCGGGCGGCAAAGACCCCGGAGGCGTTTTTGGCGGCCATTGACGAGGCCGAGGCCGCAAAATACGGCGAGGAGTGCCTGCCCAGGGTGGAGCCGGCAAAAGCGGCCGACCCGGCCCCCGCCACCGCACAGGCGCAGGGCTACAGGATCCTGGCGGTCACCGCCTGCCCCACGGGCATCGCCCACACCTACATGGCCGCCGAGGCGCTGGAAAAGGCCGGCAAGGAGCTGGGCCTGCCTGTAAAGGCCGAGACCAACGGCTCGGGCGGCGCCAAAAATGTGCTGACGGCCGACGAGATTGCGGCGGCAGACGGCATTATCGTGGCCGCGGACAAGAACGTGGACACCGCGCGCTTCCACGGCAAGCCGGTGCTGTTCGTGCCGGTGAGCGACGGCATTCACAAGCCGGCCGAGCTGATCAAACAGATCGAGAGCGGCGCGGTGCCGGTGTACCGCAGCGAGGGCGGGCCCGCGGCGGCCGCGGCCCCGGTGAAGGAGAGCGCGGGGCGCCAGGTGTACAAACACCTGATGAACGGCGTATCCCACATGCTGCCCTTTGTGATCGGCGGCGGCATCCTGATCGCCCTGGCGTTTTTGCTGGACACCTTTGACCCCAGCAACGCCGCAAACTTTGGCATGGGCACCCCGGTGGCGGCGTTCTTTAAGACCATCGGGGGCGTGGCCTTCAACTTTATGCTGCCCATCCTGGGGGGCTATATTGCCATGAGCATTGCCGACCGGCCGGGCCTGGTGGTGGGCTTTGTGGGCGGCAGCATGGCGGCGGCGGGCACCAGCTTTGCCACCATCGCCGGCACGGCGGACCCGGTGGCCTCGGGCTTTTTGGGCGCGCTGCTGGCGGGCTTTGTGGGCGGCTACTTTATGCTGGGGCTGGAAAAGCTGTGCGACAAGCTGCCCAGGAGCCTGGAGGGCATCAAGCCCATTTTGATCTACCCGGTGGTGGGCGTGCTGTTCATGGGCCTGTTCATGTGCATTGTGGGCCCGGTGGTGGGCGCGCTGAACGTGGGGCTGATGAACCTGCTGGCCGGCCTTGGCGGCACCAGCAAGGTGCTGCTGGGCGCTGTGCTGGGCGGCATGATGAGCATCGACATGGGCGGCCCCTTCAACAAGGCGGCTTATGTGACCGGCACCGGCGCCATTGCCACCGCCCTGGCGGCGGGCGCTGCGCAGGGCGCGATTGAGTACCAGATGATGGCCAGCGTGATGGTGGGCGGCATGGTGCCCCCCATCGCCATTGCCCTGTGCACCACCTTCTTCAAGAAAAAATTCACCGCGGACGAGCGCAAATCCGGCATCGTGAACTATATCATGGGCCTGTGCTTCATCAGCGAGGGCGCGATCCCCATTGCAGCCGCCGATCCCCTGCGGGTCATTCCCAGCTGCGTGGTGGGCAGCGCGGTGGCGGGCGCGCTTTCCATGGTGTTCGGCTGCGGCCTGATGGCCCCCCACGGCGGCATCTTTGTGTTCCCGGTGGTCACCAACGTGCTGGGCTATATCATCAGCCTGGCGGCGGGCAGCGCGGTGGGCATGGCCCTGCTGGCGGTGCTGAAAAAGAACAAGGAAGCCTGAGCTTAAAACAGAACGGCGGGGCCGCGCCGGCCCCGCCCCCAAAAGAACGGAGGAAAAACCAATGGTGAGCAAGGAAACCAAGATCGTGAACCCCATGGGCATGCACATGCGCCCGGCGGGCATGTTTGCCCAGGCAATGATGAAGTATGATTCGGATGTGACGCTGGTGTTTGGGGACAAGGAGGTCAACGCCAAGAGCATCATGAACCTGATGGCCGCCTGCATCAAGTGCGGCAGCGAGCTGGAGGTGCGGTGCAGCGGCCCGGACGAGGAGGCCGCGCTGGCCGAGGCGATCCGGCTGATCGAGAGCGGCCTGGGCGAGTGACAAGCCGGCGCGGCGCGCCGGGAGAGAAAGGGGCGGGGCAGCAATGCTGAAAGGAACGGGTGTTTCGGCCGGGGTGGGCCTGGGAAAGGCGCTGGTGCTGAAGGAACAGGAATTGGACTGGTCCGGCGTGAGGTTTGCCGGCGAAACAGCGGAAAAGCAGCGCCTGGCGGCCGCGGCGGCCGCGGTGAGCGCAAAGCTGGAGGCCATGGCCGCGGCCATGGCCGAGCAGGTGGGCGCCCATGCGGCCGAGATCCTGGCGGGGCAGAGCATGATGCTGGCCGACCCCTTTATGCAGGGCCAGATGGAGGAGAAGATCGCCGGGGGCGCCACCGCCGAGGCGGCGGTGGACGAGGTGTGCCAGAGCTTTATGCAGATGTTCGGCGCCATGGAGGACGAGCTGATGCGCCAGCGGGCCACCGACATCGGCGACCTGCGCGCGCGGCTGCTCAAGACCCTGCTGGGCATTGAGGAGGCGGACCTGGCAAACGCCCCGGCGGGCAGCGTGCTGGTGGCCCGGGACTTTACCCCCAGCATGACCGTGGGTATCCGGCGGGAGAACGTGGAGGGCATTATCACCGAGGTGGGCGGCACTACCAGCCATTCGGCCATTCTGGCCCGGGCACTGGAGATCCCCGCGGTGCTGGGCGTGCCCGGGGCGCTGGCGGCCATTGCCACCGGCCAGGCCATTGCGCTGGACGGCGAGCGGGGCCACGTGTATGTTGAGCCGGACGAGCGCACCCGCAAGGACTACGAGGCCCGCAAAGCCGAATTTGAAGCCCAGCGCCAGCTGTTGAAGGAGTACATGGAAAAGCCCACCGTGACCGCGGAGGGCCGGCCGGTGGCGCTGTATGCCAACATCGGCAGCCCAAAGGACGCCGAGGCGGCGCTGGAAAAGGGCGCCGAGGGCGTGGGGCTGTTCCGCACCGAATTTTTGTTTATGGACCGGGCCGAGCTGCCCACCGAGGAAGAGCAGCTGGCCGCCTACCGGCAGGTGGCGGCGCTGTTCGCGGGAAAAGAGGTGGTGATCCGCACCCTGGACGTGGGGGGCGACAAGGCCATCCCCTACCTGCGCATGGAGCGGGAGGAAAACCCGTTTTTGGGGCACCGGGCCATCCGCTACTGCCTGGACGAGCCGGAGACTTACCTGGTGCAGCTGCGCGCGCTGCTGCGGGCCGGGGCGGACCACAAGAACATCAAAATCATGCTGCCCCTGGTGACCGGCGTGGAGGAGCTGCGGGCGGCCAAGGCCCTGCTGGAGCAGGCCAAGCAGCAGCTGGCGGCCGAGGGGCTGCCCCATGACGCCGCCGCCCAGGTGGGCGTGATGATCGAAACCCCCGCCGCCGCACTGGCGGCGGATATCCTGGCGGGCGAGGCGGCGTTTTTCAGCATCGGAACCAACGACCTGACCCAGTACACCCTGGCGGTGGACCGGGGCAACCCGGCGGTGGCAAAGCTGTACACCCCGTTCCACCCAGCGGTGCTGCGCAGCATCCGGGGTGTGATTGAGGCGGGCCGGGCCGCGGGCATTCCGGTGGGAATGTGCGGCGAGGCCGCCGCCGACCCGGCGCTGATCCCGCTGCTGCTGGCCTGGGGATTGGATGAATTCAGCGTGAGCCCCAGCGCGGTGCTTGCCACCCGGCGCATCATCAGCCTGTGGAGCACAGCGGACGCGGCCTTTGCCGCGGGCGAGGCCATGAAACTTTCGGCCACCGAGAGCATTGTGGGGTGCCTGGAATCGCTGAAAAAGAGGTGAAACGGCCGCTTTTTCTGCGCGGTGCAGAGGATTTGCGGTGAAAAACAGAGGGCCCCCGGACACATTGTCCGGGGGCACTGCTTTATGGGGAGAAACAGGGGAAGGTTTGGAGGAAAGAAGACTTAATACCAATGGTCGATCTTTCGCTCGATCAGATAGGGGATAATTCCCAGGGTCACCAGCCAATATCCTGCGGCCAAAGCGATGAGGGGAACGTCGTTCAGCCCTACACGTTCAAAAATGGGCGCGATGAAAAAGCTCGATAAGGGAGCGGCGAGGCACGCGAAAATAAACCCGGCCAGCTCCCCTTTTGAAAAAATCCAGAAAAAGCGCGGAGGTAAAGGGCCATAGCGGTAGACACGGGCTTCTTTAAAAAAACGGTTTGGGCCAGCGCGGACGATCACCAGGGCGATCGCGGTCAACAGGACACCTTTTGCATACAAATCGATCAAAACCGAAAAAGGGATATGCTCCATTGTTTTACCCGTAAATATAATCTTTCAAATAATCACCATACCGCTCTGCATGGCGGGCGTGAAATGCAGAACGCATTGACATCTTCATAGTAACATTTTGATAAACTGATTCATATTGACGCTTTATCCAATTACAAGGGGCGCGGTCTGTGCGTTTTGCAGGCAAAAAGGGCGTGGAACTGAGTCCCGCGCCCTTTTTATAGATCAGTGCGGATCACCGCGGCTCTTTGGAAGCCTGCCAACCCATAAACACCACCCATACATAGGCGCAGGTCTTGGGGATCATGAGCATGCCCACCAGGGGCACTGCGTCTGCCCAGAGCACCACCGGGATGTAGAAGGCAAAGCTCAGGGTGATGGCCAGCCACATGAAGCGGAACGGCCGGTCGTTCGCGGCGCGGGCCTCGCGGAAAAACAGCACGATGATGACCACGCCCATGGCCGCAAAGGGGAGGTTGCGCCAGATCCCCCAGGAGAGCGGCGCTTCGGCGCTGAGCCAGTCGTTCTGCGGGAAAAGGCACAGGGCCGCCCGCACTGCCGCCAGCAGGTAGACCGCCGCGGTGAGGCCGGCGCTTTTTTTGTTGTAGCGCAGCTGCCACACATGGTACAGCAAAATGTAAAACACGGTCATGGTGATGGAGGTGACGAGCTTGCCCACCCCCAGCGCCGCCGCGTGGTTTGCGAGCCCGTCGGTGCACAGCGCGAAAGCCCGCGGAATCAGGTGGAATGCGTCGCCGCAGCCCAGCGTGACCGCCATGACGCCAAATAAAAGCGTGGGCTTATGCCCCTTCGCCCTGCGGATCATTAAAATACCCATTGTAATAACAGTGCAAAGATATACGATATCGAACAAGGTTTCCATGATTGCCTGCATAAAATTCGCTCTCCTTTTAATACAAAATGCGCCGGAAGGCTTCTTCCAAAAAGGCAGGGTCCGGCTTGCCCGCCCGCAGCTCGCCCAGGGTGGATTGCAGCGCGAAGGCCGCGAAGGCCTGCCGGCTGAACGCCCCGCTGAACGCGCCGGGGCGGATGTTTTTATCCGCCGCCAGCGCGGCCTCGAAGCCCGCCTGCATATGCGCCAGGGACTGCCGCTCCCCCGCGCGGCCCTGGCCGCGCTCTTGTTCTGCCAGCAGGGCCAGCGGACCGGCCAGCAGGGCCATAAACTGCGGCCAGCGCGCGCCCAGCCGGGCGTATACCTCGCGGAAAAACGCCAGAAAATCGCCCCCGGTCACAAACTCTTCCAGGCCGGGGTGAAACACCCCCCGCCAGAACTGCTCGGTGAGCGCCAGCAGAAGCTCTGCCTTGGAGGGGAAATAGTTGTACACCACCCCGGCCGAGATGCCCAGCTCTTTTGCCAGCCGCCGGATGCTCAGCGCCCCGGGCCCCTCCGCCTGCAAAATATCCCGGGCAGCCGTGAGCAGCTGCTCACGGCTTGTGACCGCCTGCTTCATGAAAAACCGCCCCCTTTAGTATTATGAACATTGTTCATATGAACGACGTTCATAATACAGCATAAAAACAATCCTGTCAAGAGGCAGAGCAAAACTTTCACAAAAAAATGCCTTCCGGGAAGCGTTTTCCCGGAAGGCATAAACGTGCAGCAGCCGATCAGCGGTTGGAGGCGAGGAAGAACAGCGCCACAGTGCCGGGGCCGGAATGGGCGCCGATGACCGGGCCAATGTCGCCCAGGCATACCCGCTTTACGCCCATGGCACGGATCTTGTCGGCCACATACTGGCAGTCGGCCGGGCAGTCGCCGTGGCTCACGAAGACCACCTGCTCAGCCGGGGGTACGTCGCTGTTTTCGAAGTGTTTTACCAGGCCGTCCAGGCTGGCCTTGCGCCCGCGCACCTTTTCCATGGCCACCAGATGGCCCTCGTCGTCCACATGCAGGACGGGCTTGATGCCCAAAAGGGTGCCGGCCACCGCGGCGGCGCCGGAGAGCCGGCCCCCGCGCTTTAAAAACATCAGATCGTCCACCGTGAACCAGGCACACACCCGCATTTTGTTGGCCTTGAACCAGTCGGCCACCTCGGCCAGGGGTTTGCCCTCGTTTTTCAGGCTGGCGGCGTAATACACCGCCAGGCCTTCGCCCATGCTGGCCTGCAGGGTGTCGATGACCTCGACGGTGCGGCCGGGATATTTTTCGCGCAGCTCTTCGGCAGCCAGCACGGCCGAATGGCAGGTGCCGGAAAGCCCGCTGGAAAAGGCCAGGTACAGCACGTCCCGGCCACTGGCCAGCACCGGCTCGAAGGCCTCGGTAAAGGCGACCTGGTTGATCTGGCTGGTGGTGCTCACCCCGCCCGCCCGCAGGGCGTCGTAGAAATCGTGGGGGGCGAGCTCCCGGTTGTCGGGATAATTTTTATAGTCGCTGCCGTTCAGGTTAAAGCTCATGGGCAGTACCTGTACGCCCAGCTCCGCCACCAATTCCGCCGTGAGATCGGCGGTGGAATCGGTAAAAAGCACGTATTCCGCCATTTTGCCACACTCCTCTTAATTACAATAAAGGGGCGCGGGGGGCGGGGCCCCACCGTGCCCTATGGTGGCATTTTACCATAAACGGCGGCGATTTAAAAGAGTTTTTCCTATTTGTTGTTTTCGGGCTGCAGGCGGCCGGACCGGCGGTGCAGCCAGGCGAGAAGGCGCTGCTCGTTGCGGATGCACCAAAGGCCGATGGCCCCGGTGACGAGAAACAGCAGGATGGGCAGCCACAGCTCGCCGTCGGCCAGGCTGTCGCCCGCGACGGTGGTGGCCAAAAGGCAGGGGATGCGGGCCAGGGTGCAGGTGAACAGGAACTCGCTCATTTTAAGGGGCAGGAAGGGACCGAGATAGGTGAGGATGTCCTTGGGGACGCCGGGCAGGAAAAACAGGATGTACAGGGCGCTGCGGGCCTTTTGTTCGCTTTGCAAAAAGCGGTATTTGTGCAGGGCGTCGGCCGGGATGGCCCTTGCGCCCAGCACTTTCATGAGCCCGTAGATGAACGCGCTGCCCAACAGGATGCCCACCAGGCAGATCAGCATGCCGCCGATGGAGCCGAACAGGGCGCCGGCCATCAGCTGCACCGGCTCGCCCGGAACAAAGGCCACCACGATCTGAAATACTTCCAGGCCCAGAAATACCAGGACCCCCCAAACGCCCTTGCTCTGCACCCAGGCGATGAACTCATCCCGGGCGGCCTGGCTTGTGATGATGGCCCAGAGCTCCTGGCGCCAGATAACCGCCGCCGCGCCGCCCAGGGCACACAACAGAAGGATCACGGCCGCGGGGCCATATTTTTTGACGCGCTTTTTCATGTACACATTTGCCTTTCTGCCGCGGGGGCTGGCCGCGCGCATTTTATGTACCCCCCGGCCCGGCCCGGGGCGCCGAGGCGCTGCAGGCCGCCGGGCGGCGATGGGATCAGGAATTGCTCATGGCCTCGGAGCCGGTCATGGAGCCGGAGCCGGACATGCTGCCGGAACCCGCCATGGAGCCCGAGCCGGCGGCGCTGCCGGCCATGCTGCCCGAGCCGGAGCCGGATGCGTCGCCGGAGCCGGCGCTCTGGCTCATGCCGGCGCTGGCAGAACCGGCGGAGGAACTGCTCTGGCTGACGCTGCTGGGAGCTTTGGTGGAGGAGGGTTTCGAGGAGGTACCCTTGTCGCCGCCCCAACACCCGGCCAGGCTGGCTGCCAGCGCCAGTGCAAATACAATGCTGACAAATCGTTTCATAGCAATACTCCTTTGTGAAACAGTGTTTGGTATAAACCAGTGCTATTGTTCCACAAAGGTTCGCCGCTATACATAAAGCCGGGCCCCGGCCTTATTTTATTCCAGATTGCCGGTAAAGGCCATAAGGGCGGCAAGGGCCGCCAGCGGCGCGGTTTCGCAGCGCAGGATGCGGGGCCCAAGCCCCACCGCCGCGGCCCCTGCGGCGGTGAGCAGGGCCGCCTCGGCGGGAGCGAAGCCGCCCTCGGCCCCGGTGATCAGGGCGATGCGCTTTTTGCCGCACACCGCCTCGCGCAGCGGCACGCCCCCCTTTTCGTAGCACAGCAGCGCCGCGTCGAACTCCGCCAGGCGGGCCGGAAGGTCGTTGAAGGCAAGGGGCAGCTCCACCCCGGGCAGCACGCCCCGGCCGCACTGCTTGGCGGCCTCGGCCGCAATGCGGGTGTAGCGGATGTTTTTTTGGTCTTCCTTTTTGGGGGCGGCCACACAGAACCGGCTGAAAAAGGGCACGATGCGCACCGCGCCCAGCTCCACGGCTTTTTGGACGATGGTTTCCAGCTTATCCTGCTTGGGATAACCCACGAACAGGGTCACCTCCACGGTGGGCTCGGCGGTGCAGGGCCGCTTTTCCAGAAGCGCCAGGTCCACCCGCTCGGGGCCGATGGCGGTCACCCGGGCGGTGTAGTCGAAGCCGGCCCCGTCGCACAGGGTCACTTCGTCGCCCTGCTTTGCCCGCAGCACATGCCCCAGGTGGTGGGCGTCCGGCCCGGTGAGCGCGGCGGAAGCCTGGGTGAATTCGGAGGGGAAATACCGGTGAGGCATCAGGCTTCGCCCCCGTTTTTGCACAGGATGGCCACCCAGCCGTTCTCCTGGCGCAGATCGGTGACGGTGAGGCCCGCCGCCGCAAGGCCCGCCAGGACTTCGTCGCGCCGGGTATCGATAATGCCGCTGGCGATAAAGACGCCGCCCGGGGCCAAAAGACCCGGCACCGCCGGCGCGAGATGCAGGATGGCGTTTGCCACGATGTTGGCGGTGATGAGGTCGTACCGGCCGCCTGCCTTTTCGGACAGATCGCCGACGAACACGGTGAAGCGGTCCTGCACCCCGTTCAGCGCGGCGTTTTCGCCCGCAGTGCGCACGCACATGGGGTCGATGTCGACCCCTTCGGCGGCCGCGGCGCCCAGCTTGAGGGCCGCGATGGCCAGAATGCCGCTGCCGGTGCCGATGTCCAGAACGCGCTCGCCGCCCTTCACCAGCTCGTCCAGCGCGGCCAGGCACAGGGAGGTGGTCTCGTGGGTGCCGGTGCCGAAGGCCATGCCGGGATCCAGCCGGATGACGGCGCGGTCGGTCTCGAAATTTTCCCAGCTGGGAACCACGGCCAGCCGCCGGCCGATGGTGAGGGCATGATAATAAGCCTTCCAGCCGGTTTCCCAATCCTCCTGTTCCACGCCCTCCGCCGCCAGCTCGCAGGGCAGCTCGGCGGCGGCCAGGCGGCCGCGCAGCAGCTCCAGCACCTCGGCGGGGTTTTCGTCCGGCGCGAGGTACAGGTGCACGGTCACGTGCTCGCGGTCTTTGGCCAGGAGCGCGGGCTCGATCAGGTCCACATGGGCAATCTGCCGCACCCCGGCCTCCAGATCCGAGTAATCCTCGATGTAAATGCCGCCCCCGGAAATACCGGTGGCGATGGCCTCGGCAGCCTCGGCCGAGGCCTTGGGCACGGTGATTTTGATATCGGTCCATTCCATACTGCAGTCTCCTTATAAAGGGCGGTGCTGAAATGCCGCGCCCAGAATCCGTTTGCTTGCGCCGCGGCAAAGGCACCCGGCCCAAAACGCCCGCGCCTCTTCGGGGCGCGCAGGCGCATAAAAACGGCCTCCGCTTTGCTGCGGCCGCTTTTATTATAGCATCTTTACAGGCGGCATGCATGAAATAAAAACGAACAAACGATCAAAATACAAGCCGAAAAACGCCGAAAAAGAGCCGGCCCCCCGCTTGCGGGGAGGGCCGGCCGGGGCTTTTTATAAAGGTGGGAGGAAACGGCGCGCGGGCGGCCCGGGGGAAGGCCGCCCTGCCTGCTGTATAGGCGGGGTCAGGGGCGGGTATACTCCTGTTCGCAGTACATGCAGCGGTAGGTGCCGGCCTCGGGATCGGTGAGCAGGAACACATGGTCCAGCTCCTGCTCCACGCTGGTGATGCAGCGGGGATTTTTGCATTTGGCCACGTTTACGATGCGGTCGGGCAGGGTGAGGTGCTTTTTCTCCACGATGCGCCCGCCCTCGATGATGTTCACCGTAATGCTGGGGTCAAGGAAGCCCAGCACGTCCAGATCAATGTCGATGCGGTCCTCGATCTTGATGATGTCCTTGCGGCCGGATTTGTTGCTGCGGGCGTTCTTGATGATGGCCACGCTGCAATCCAGCTTGTCCAGTTCCAGCACACGGTAGATCTCCATGCATTTTCCTGCGGCGATGTGGTCGATCACAACGCCCTTTTCCAGGCTGTCAACGTTCAGCATTTACTCCACCTCCAGCATTTTCAAAATCAGCGCCATGCGCACAAAACGCCCGAACCTTGCCTGGGGGAAATAGGCGGCGCGGGGGTCGTCGTCCACCTCCACGCTGATCTCGTTTACGCGGGGCAGCGGGTGCATCACGATCATGTCGGGCTTGGCCAGGGCCATTTTGCCGTTGTCGAGAATGTAGCTGTCGCGCAGGCGGATGTAATCCTCCTCATTGAAGAAACGCTCGCGCTGCACGCGGGTCATGTACAGAATGTCCATCTGGGAGATGGCATCCTCCAGGCGTTCCACCTCTTCAAAGGGGAAGCCCTCGCGCACCAGGTCGTCGCGGATGTAGTCCGGAATCTGCAGTTCCTTGGGGCTGACCAGCACGAACTTGATGCCCTTGTAGCGCATCATGGCCCGGATGAGGCTGTGCACCGTGCGGCCGAATTTTAAATCGCCGCACAGGCCCACGGTGAGATTGTCCAGATGGCCTTTCAGCCGGTGGATGGTGAGCAGGTCGGTCAGGGTCTGGGTGGGGTGCTGGTGGCCGCCGTCGCCGGCGTTGATGAGGGGGCAGTCCACCTTGGAGGCCGCCACAGTGGCCGCGCCCTCCTTGGGGTGGCGCATGGCGATGATGTCGGCATAGCACTCCACCGTGCGCACGGTGTCGGCCACGCTCTCGCCCTTGGCGGCCGAGCTGGAATTGGCCGAAGAAAAACCCAACACCTGGCCACCGAGACTGAGCATTGCGGATTCAAAGCTCAAACGGGTGCGGGTGCTGGGTTCAAAAAACAAAGTAGCTAATATCTTGCCATCACATTTGTGGGCAAAGGCCTGCGGGGTTTCGATGATGCGGTCTGCGAGCTCTAACAGCTCGTCGATCTCCTGAGTGGTCAGGTCCAGAGGACTGATCAGCTTTTTCACGAGCGGGGCCTCCTTTGCAAATTTTTTTAATTCTACCCTGCCCCCTTTCAAATTGCAAGACCTTTTTCGGAAAAATTTCAAAAAATGTAACGCTTGATGAAAAGTGTTTCTCTTGATTCGGCAAAAAATTCCAAACGCCGTTCCTTCCCGAAAAAATGGAAGAAATCCTTGTGCGCTCTGCACAACAAGGGAACAAAACACTTTTGCAGTTTGACGGAAACGAAAAAGGAAGTTACAAAAATGGAACAAACAACTTGTTTTGTTCACATAAAAGTAACACAAGAACAATGTTGCGTTACCTTGTTACTTCCGCATGTTAATCGGTTGACGTGCGCCTTTCACATTGGTATGATTTAGCCGTAGTCAACAATTTCCGGCCGGAAAGCTTCCAAATGGTGGACAAAAACCACAAAGGAACGGCTGGAAGCGACACGGCAGCGGAAAAACCGCTGTTTTCCCGGCAACGGCCCGAGTTCAGCTGCGCCGACCCCGCAGGAACAGCTGATGCAGATAGAAACGGCAAAATAGAACATTATAAAAAGAGAGAGCGGGGAGAAAAGGTGGAACACTATGGCAAAGAGAATCGACAGCACCCCGAAAAAAGACGGCTTCCGCATGCCCGGCGAGTTCGAGCCCCAGGAAAAGATCTGGATGATCTGGCCTGAGCGCCCGGACAACTGGCGCGACGGCGCCAAGCCCGCCCAGGAAGCCTACGCCAATGTGGCCAAGGCCATCAGCGAGTTCGAGCCGGTCACCATGATCGCCTCCCCCGCCCAGTATGCCCACGCCCGCAACGTTCTGCCCCCGGAGATCCGCGTGGTGGAAATGGCCAACGACGACGCCTGGTGCCGTGACTGCGGCCCCACCTTTGTGAAGAACGACAAGGGCGAAGTGCGCGCCATCGACTGGGATTTCAACGCCTGGGGCGGCCTGGTGGACGGGCTGTACTTCCCCTGGGCCAACGATGACGCGATTGCGCAGAAGGTCTGCGAGATCGAGGGCATCGACACCTACCGCACCCCCGGCTTTGTGCTGGAGGGCGGCTCCATCCATGTGGACGGCGAGGGCACCCTGCTGACCACCGAGATGTGCCTTTTGAGCGAGGGCCGCAACCCCCATATGACCCGCGAAGAGATCGAAGAGCAGCTGAAAGAGTACCTGAACCTGGAGAAGATCATCTGGATCAAGGACGGCATTGACCCGGAAGAAACCAACGGCCACATCGACGACGTAGCCTGCTATGTGAAGCCCGGCGAGGTTGCCTGCATCTGGACCGAGGATCCTGAGAACCCGTTCTACAACGAATGCCAGGCCGCTTACAAGACCCTGACCGAGGCCACCGACGCCAAGGGCCGCAAGCTGAAGGTGCACAAGCTGTGCATGCCCAAGGTCCCCGTGACCATCAAGGGCGACTTTAAGATCGACTACGTGGAGGGCACCCTGCCCCGTGAGGACGGCGATATCTGCATCGCTTCCTACATGAACTTTTTGATCGTGAACGGCGGCGTGATCGTGCCCCAGTACGGCGACGAAAACGACGCGCTGGCCCTGGAGCAGGTGCAGGCCATGTTCCCCGACCGCAAGGCTGTGGGCGTATATACCCGCGAGGTCGTGTACGGCGGCGGCAACATCCACTGCATCACCCAGCAGCAGGTGAAATAAGACCCCTTTGGCAGGACCCGCGGCCCTGCGCGCCGGCAAAGGTGCGCAGGGCAAAGGGTCTTTTCGGGCGGAGCAGGCTTTTGCGGGCCGAACGCTCCGCGGCTTTGTGAAATTTTGCGAGGAGGCAAAATAGATGCAAGAGAAGAAAAAGATAAATCTGTGGCAAACGATCCTGTTCTCCATCTGTGGTATTTTGGTGCTGGACAGTATCGCTTCCCCCGCGATGATCGGTGTGTCGGCCATTACCATGTGGATCATCACCGCCATCGTGTTCTTTATTCCCTACGGCCTGGTAAACGCTGAGCTGGGTTCTACCTACCCGGACGACGGCGGCATCGCCAGCTGGGTGCAGCGCGCCTTCGGCGAGAAGCACGCGGTGCTGGTGGGCTGGTATTACTGGGTGAATGTGGCGTTCTGGATGCCCGCCGTGTTCGTGGCATTTTCCAGCTGGTTCTCCATGGCGTTTGCGCCCAGCGCTTCGCCCTGGCTGCTGGCCGCCATTGCCATTGTGATGTGCTGGCTGGTGGTGGCCATCGGCATCCGGGGCGTGGACCTGTCGGTCGCGGTTTCCAACATCGCGGCGTTCTGCAAGGTGGCCATTGTGGTCATCATGGGGATTCTGGGCGTGGCATACGGCGTGACCCGCGGGTTCGCCAACGATTTCTCGCTCAGCTCGTTTGTTCCCGACATGAGCCATGCCACCGAGTACATTGCCATTATCGTGTACAACCTTTTGGGCTTTGAGCTGATCAGCAGCGTTGGCGGCGACATCGAGAACCCCAAAAAGAACATTCCCAAAATGACTGTGTTCGCCGGCCTGATCGTGACGGTGCTTTACATCATGGGCACCTTCGGCATTCTGGCGGCGATCCCCGTGGACAACATCAGCGAGGCCGACGGCTTCTTCTACGCCATTCAGGAGCTCTGCAGCGTGTTTGGACCCGCCCAGAACGCGGTGTTCTATGTGCTGATCATCGTTTCCATGCTCACACTGGTTTCCAACATGGTTTCCTGGAGCATGGGCGCGGTGGAAACCCTGGGCGCCATCGGCATGGAAGAGCGCAGCCCCAAGCTGCTGGGCCACAAGAGCAAGAAATTCGGCACCAACGACTACAGCTACATCGTGATGGGCGTGATCTCCACCGCGCTGATCGTGGTGAACTTCTCGCTGAGCGGCAACGCCAACGATGTGTTCTGGAACATCTTCGCCTTCAGCACCCTGGTGTTTATGCTGCCTTACCTGTGGCTGTTCCCCGCCGCATGGAAGCTGCGCAAGAGCGACCCGGGCACCGAGCGGGTGTACAAAGCCCCCGCCCTGGGCCTGTGCGTGGTGCTGGGCGAGGTGTGCATGGCGGTGGCCGTGTTCTTCCTGTTCTACGTGCCGTTTGACCCGCTGTATCACGGGATGCTGATCGTGGGCACGATCATTACCACCCTGATTGGTTTCAAGCTTTACAACAACGGCAAGAAAGCAAACAAATAATCGACAGATGGGGGGCGTATCCCCGTAAAAAACAAGGAAGACAAACCCAAGCCTAAAAGGAGCCGCGCCGTCGCCACCGCCGTGATCGTGCTGGCGGTGGCGGTTGTGGCGGGCGTGCTGCTGACGGCACGGGCCTCGGGGGAGCTGACCGCCCGCATGGCAGCGGGCGCGGGCACCGAGAGCGGTGTGCGGGGCCAGCTGCTTGGCCCGCTGACGCTGATCCCGCCCATTGTGACCATCGTGCTGGCGTTCCTCACAAAAGAGGTGCTGACCAGCCTGCTGGCTGGCGGCCTTTCCGGCGCGGCATTATTGGTGGCCTCCCAGGCGGAGCTTGGGGGGTGGGGGGGCTTTTTGCTCAATACCCTGCACAAGTACTGCCTTACCCTGGTGGAGGTGCTGGCCCAGCCGGAAAATACGGCCATCATTGTGCTGTGCCTTTGCATCGGCGGATTGACAAACCTGATCCGGGAGGCGGGCGGCTTTAATGCCGTGGCCCACAAGCTGGTGAAGCGGGTCAAAACCCCGCGCCAGGCACAGCTTATGACCAGCCTGATGGCGCTGATGTTCTTTTTTGACGACTACGCCGACGCGCTGATCGTGGGGCCGGTGATGCGGCCCATCACCGACCAGGCGCGGGTGAGCCGGGAAAAGCTGGCGTTCATGGTGGATTCCACCGCCGCCCCGGTGGCGGGCATTGCGCTGATCTCCAGTTGGATTGCGGCGGAGCTGGCGGCCATTGAGGCCGGGTTCGACGTGCTGGGGGTGGCCGAATCGGCCTACAACACCTTTTTGGGCAGCATCCCCTATTGCTTTTACAACATTTTCTGCCTGACCTTCATCCTGTGGATGGTGGTTATGGGGCGGGACTACGGCCCCATGTACAAGGCCGAATGCCGCGCCCGGGCGGGCGTTCCCATGAACCCCGAGCGCACTGAGGCGGGCCAGCCGGCCGGCCAGGAGGAGCGCCCGGTCTCCCGCTCGAGCCTGTTCATTGCGGTGGGCTCCATCCTGTTCCTGTGCGTGTACGCGGTGGCGGGCATCTACTCGGACGGGCTGTACAAGGCAAAGGCCGCCGGGCTGCTGGCCCGGGACGCGGGCTTCTCGTTTGAGACGCTGCGCGTGGCGTTCGGCGAGGCCAGCACCGTGCAGGTGCTGGTGGAGGCGGCCATTCTGACGGCAGTGCTGGCGGCCATTGTGGCCGTGGCCACCCGCGCCCTGACCTTTAACGGGGCGGTGGGCGCCTGGGTGGAGGGCGGCGTACAGCTGCTCACCACGGCGCTGATCCTGGCGCTGGCGTGGGGCCTTTCGGCCATGATCGCCGAGCTGGGCTCGGCCAGCTACCTGGCCGAGATGCTGGCGGGCAGCCTGCCCTACTGGCTGCTGCCGAGCCTGGTGTTCCTGGTGTGCTGCGGCGTGAGCTTCAGCGCGGGAAGCTATGGCTGCATGCTCATGATCATGCCCATGGCCGTGCCCATTGCCTACACCATGGCTTATTCAAACCCCGCCGTGCAGAACCCCTGGGGCCTGTTCTGCGCCTGTGTGGCCAGCGTGCTTGCCGGCTCCATTTTCGGCGACCACTGCTCCCCCGTGACCGACACGACGATCCTTTCGGCACAGGGCAGCGGCTGCGCCCTGCTGGACCATGTGAAGACCCAGATGCCCTACGCCCTGACCGTGGCCGCCACGGCCACCCTGATGGGCACCCTGCCTGCGGGCTTCGGCGTTTCGCCGGCCCTCACGCTGCCGCTGGGCATGGCGGTGCTGGCTGTGGTCCTGTTCAAATTCGGCAAACACCCCGCGCCCGCGGGGGAGAGCAAATAAACCCGAGAAAAACAAAAACATGGAGGTATCCTTAACATGGAACTGCGTCACTTTATTGACACCAGCGACTTCACCAAACAGGAGCTGCTGGACATCATTCACCTGAGCCTGAAGATCAAAAAATGCATCAAAACCGGCTATTACCCCCCGCTGATGCGGCGTAAGACCCTGGGCATGATCTTCCAGCAGTCTTCCACCCGCACCCGCGTATCCTATGAAACCGCGATGGAGCAGCTGGGCGGCCACGCCCAGTATCTTGGACCCGGCATGATCCAGCTGGGCGGCCACGAGACCATCGGCGATACCGGCAAGGTGCTGAGCCAGCTGGTGGATGTGGTGATGGCCCGCGTGATCGACCACAAGACCGTGGTGGAGCTGGCCGAGAACTGCACTGTTCCCGTGATGAACGCTATGAGCGATTACAACCACCCCACCCAGGAGATCGGCGACATGTGCACCATCGTGGAGAACCTGCCCCGCGGCAAAAAGCTGGAGGAGTGCAAGGTGGTCTTTGTGGGCGACGCCACCCAGGTTTGCGCCTCGCTGGCCATGATCACCACCAAGCTGGGCATGAAGTTCGCCCACTACGGCCCCAAGGGCCACCTGATCCCCGACAGCCCCAGCGCCGCCTGCATGGCCGCCATTGAAAAGAACTGCGCCGAGAACGGCGGCGTGTTTGAGGAAGGGGACGACCGGGATCTGGTAAAGGGCGCCGACTTCATCTACACCGACGTGTGGTACGGCCTGTACGAGAGCGAGATGCCCAAGGAGGAGCGCGTGCGCGTGTTCGGCGATTACCAGGTGAACCGCGAGATGATGCAGCTGGGCAACCTGGGCTGCAAGTTCATGCACTGCCTGCCCGCCACCCGCGGCGAGGACGTGACCGACGAGGTGGCCGATTCCGACGCTTCCCTGTGCTGGGAAGAGGCCGGCAACCGCCTGACCGCCATGCGCGGCCTGCTGGTGTACTTCACCCGTTACCAGAAGGACGGCACCGAGGCGGAGAAGGAAGCCGTGAAGCAGGAGCTGGAAGCCTTTATGGAAGAGCGCGGCCTGGCGTAAAACTGAATCAAGCGTAAAAAAGCGGCAGCCCTACGGCTTTGGCCGTTCCGCCCCCCTTTCCGCCCGCCCCTGCGGGAGGGCCGGGGCAGCCGCCTCGGCTTTGCCGCACCGGCAGGCGCAGACCCTTCAAAGCGCCCTGCGCCGGGCAAAAACCGTAAAAGACACCCCCTTGAATCAACCGATAAAAAGGAGAAATGTATTATGGCTAAAATCGTGATCGCCCTGGGCGGCAACGCGCTGGGCAACACCCCCGCCGAACAGCTGGCTCTGGTGACCGGCACCGCGAAGCCCATTGTGGACCTGATCGAGCAGGGCAACCAGGTCATCATTGCCCATGGCAACGGGCCCCAGGTGGGCATGATCAACCTGGGCATGTCCACCGCCGCCGAGGCCGGAGCCATCAAGTCCGACATGCCCTTCCCCGAGTGCGGGGCCATGAGCCAAGGCTACATCGGCTACCATTTGCAGAACGCCATCAACAACGAACTGACCGCCCGGGGCATCCGCAAGCCCGTGGGCACCCTGGTGACCCAGGTGCTGGTGGACGAGGCCGACCCCGCGTTTCAGAAGCCTTCCAAGCCCATCGGCGCGTTTTACACCAAGGAAGCGGCCGACAAGCTGGCCGCTGAGAAGGGCTACACCATGATTGAGGACGCAGGCCGGGGCTACCGCCAGGTCGTGCCCAGCCCCAAGCCGGTGGACGTGGTGGAGAAGGACATGGTGAACACCCTGGTGGACGCCGGGTATGTGGTCATCACCGTGGGCGGCGGCGGCATCCCCGTGATCCGCAAGGACGGCAGACTGGTGGGCACCCCCGCCGTGATCGACAAGGACTTCGCTTCCGCCAAGCTGGCGGAGCTGGTGAAGGCCGACAAGCTGGTCATTCTGACCGCCGTGGACCGGGTGGCCATCAACTGGGGCAAGCCCGACCAGAAGAGCCTGGAAAGCATGACCGTGGCCGAGGCCGAGAGGTACTGCGGGGAGGGCCATTTTGCCCCCGGCAGCATGCTGCCCAAGGTGCAGGCCGCCATGAGCTTTGCCCAAGCCGGCGGCGAGGCGATCATCGCCAGCCTGGAAAAGGCCGCCGACGCCCTGGTGGGCAAAAGCGGCACCCGCGTAGTGGGCTGAAACGCCTGCCGCGGGGCCTGAAACTGTTATCTTCTTCCTCTCTCTTTTTGGAAAGGGCGCCGGCCGCGCAGGCCGCGGCCGGCGCCTGATCCGCCTTTACCAAACCAACTCCTTTCTCATTCTCTCTCCATAACTCAAGGCAAGGGCAGGGCCCCGACGCAAACGCGCCGGGGCCCTGTTCGTTTTGTTTATGCCTCAGCCGCCCCGCTGGGTGCGGGCGATGCGCATGTACATCAGGCTCTCGAAGATCGCGATCATGCCGCAGCGGCTGGTTACGTCCTGGTCCAGGTACTGCACTTCGTCGGCGAACATGTAAAAGTTCAGGTCGCTCATGTTCTGGATCACGTTGTTGTCGGCCCGGGTGATGGAGATGATGGTGGGGGTGGCGATGGCGAAGATCTCTTCCAGCTGGCGGATCACCACCTCGTTGTTGCCGGTGTAGCTGAGCACCAGAAGCGCGTCGTCGCGCTTGACATGGCGCAGCATTGCCTTGAACTGGTATTCCTGCTCGGGGAACTCGACCTCGTAGCCGCAGGTGATAAGCATGCGGTAAAAGTACCAGCCTACGTCCAGCGAGAGGCCCTGCGCCAAAATGTAGATTTTGGGGTAGCGGCTCATGATCTGGTTGAATTTTTCCTTCTTTTCCTCGGTGATGACCTGCACCGCCTCGGTGATGTTTTTTAAGTAGCTGTTCTGGTAGTCCGCCCCGAAGACCACGTCCGGGATATCGATGCGGCGGCTGTTGGCCTCGGTTTCTTTGATGGCGGCCACAAACTCGCTGTAGCCCTCGAACCCGAGCTTTTTGACAAACCGGAACAGGGTGGTGGTGGACACATAGCACTCGGCCGCCAGCTCGCGGATGCTCATGTTTTTTACCTGGTGCATATTTTTGATGACAAAATTGAACACGTTGCGCTCGGTGTTGGAAAGCCGGTCCAGCCGCTCGCTGGTATAAGAATAAAAGTCCATGGACATTGCCCTCCCCATTCAAAATAGAACGCCCGGTTTTTTGCCCGCGCCGGCCACCCGCGAAGGAGGCGGGCGGTGCGGCGCCGCTTTTGCCCGGAACCAAAAACAGTTCTTGCTTGAAAGTGTAGCGGATGAAAGAGCGGCTGTCAAGCGGATACATATTCCGAAGCCTGTGGGAAAAACTGTGGATATGCCAGGGTCAGGAGAGGGCCGGCGCAAAAGAGCTCTCACGCCGGCCTCTTTGCGGGGCGCCGCGGGGGAAAGGCCCGCCCCCCGGGCGGTTCCCCTTCCCCTGCGGAAAACATCTTGTCATCCCTCTGCTTTGCGTGATGAGATGCTGTGGTTTCATGAAAATTTGTGCCGACGCAAAGCGGCGGAATGGATGATCTTTATGAAGTTGACACCCCAGGAATACGATAAGATGAACACGCAGGCCAGCCCGAAATCGAAGCTTTGGAAGGACTGCGTGTGGGCGTTTTTGGTGGGCGGGGCCATCTGCCTGCTGGGCGAGGTGCTGCGCAAATCCTATGCGGCGGGCGGTATGACCCTGGGTGACGCGGGCGCGCTGACCAGCGTGACCCTGATCGCCATCTCGGCCCTTACCACGGCGCTGGGCTGGTACCAGAAGCTGGCCGCAAAGGCGGGGGCGGGCACCCTGGTGCCCATTACCGGCTTTGCCAACGCGGTGGTGAGCCCTGCCATCGAGTTCAAGTGCGAGGGCTATGTGCCGGGCGTTGGCGCAAAAATGTTTTTGATCGCAGGGCCGGTGATCGTGTACGGCCTGCTGGCGAGCACCGTGTGGGGCGTGCTGTATTACTTTTTGCGGCCCTTTATTTAAAAGGAGAGTGAGCGCGTGAGAAAAGGGGACACCATTCTGTTTGAAACCCCGCCCGCCATTGCCGAGTTTGCGGCGGTGGGGGGCAAGCGGGAGGGCGAGGGCCCGCTTGCGGCCCGGTTTGATCTGCTGTTCGAGGAAAACAGCCTGGGCCAGGAAACCTGGGAACAGTCTGAAAGCCAGCTGCAGCGCCACTGCCTGGATCTGGCGCTGCAAAAGGCAAACCTGGCCGCCGCCCAGCTGGACCTGATCCTGGCGGGCGACCTGGAAAACCAGTGCACCGCGTCGGCCTATACCCTGCGGGAGGTGGACGTGCCCTTTGCGGGGCTGTATGGGGCCTGCAGCACCATGGCCGAGGCCCTGGGGCTTGCGGCCTGCCTTGCAGCAGCGGGCTTTGTGAACCACGCAGCCGCCATGACCAGCAGCCATTTCTGCGCGGCGGAGCGGCAGTTCCGCACGCCGCTGGTGTACGGCGGCAAGCGCGCGCCCACCGCCCAGTGGACCGCCACCGCGGCGGGCTGCTGCATTCTGGCGGGCAAGGGGCAGGGGCCCTTTGTGAAGTCGGTCACCTTTGGCAGGGTGCGGGATTACGAGATCAAGGACATCAACAACATGGGCGCGGCCATGGCCCCGGCGGCGGCCGAGACCATTCTGCGGCACTGCGCCGACACAAAGCGCACCCCGGGCGATTTTGACGCGGTGTTCACCGGGGATCTGGGCATCGTGGGCACAAGGCTTTTGAAGGAGATCCTGGAAAAAGAGGGCCTCAAGCTGGACAACCACCAGGACTGCGGCCTGCTTCTCTATGACATCGACAGCCAGGACGTGCAGGCGGGCGGCAGCGGCGCGGGCTGTTCGGCCAGCGTGCTGTGCGCCCATGTGCTGCCGGCGCTGCGGGCGGGCAAGCTGAAAAAGGTACTGTTCCTTTCCACCGGCGCGCTGATGAGCCAGATCACCTTTTTGCAGGGGGAGAGCATCCCCGGCGTGGCCCATCTGGTGGAGCTGGCGAGCGAAAAGGAGGGACAGGCATGAGTTATTTGTGGGCATTTTTGATCGGCGGCGCCATCTGTGTGCTGGGCCAGCTGCTCATTGATCTGACCAACTTTACACCAGCCCGGGTGCTGGTGACCTATGTGGTGGCGGGGGTGGTACTGTCGGCCCTGGGGCTTTACGACCCGCTGGCGGAGTTTGCCGGCGCAGGCGCCACCGTGCCCCTGATCGGCTTTGGGCACCTGTTGGCCCAGGGTGTAATGGAGGCGGTGGACGCCACCGGCCTTTTGGGGGCGATCACGGGCGGGTTTACCGCGGCCGCGGCGGGCGTGACCGCAAGCCTGGTGTGCGGCGTGATCGCCGCCACCTTCAGCCGGTCGAAGGACCAGAACTGAGGCGGAAAAGGCCCGCGGCGCAGCGGGCGGGCCGGACCGCGCCTGAAACGAAAAAACAGTCCCGGCAGCAGCCGGGGCTGTTTTTTTGGCGGCGGGGTATAAAAAGCCGGACCGGCGGAGGGGAAAATACAAAACAAACGGCCCGCCGAAAACCGGCAGGCCGTTGTGTTTCGTCTATCAAGCGTTGGCTTTGTTCGCGCGCTTCGCCATGCGGCTGATCTTGCGGGCAGCGGTGTTCTTGTGAAGCACACCCTTGCTCTGCGCCTTGGCGATGGTGGAGACAGCCACCTTCACGACAGCGTCCTTTTCAGCGGCGTTCGCGGCGATGGCAGCGTCTGCCTTCTTGACGACTGTTTTCAGGTTGGACTTGATCGCCTTGTTGTGAAGGGCTTCCTTCTTGGCCTGGACCACGCGATCTTTCTGGGATTTGATGTTAGGCATTCGTACCACCTCCTTGCTACCCATAACAGTGCAACTTATAATACCACATTTGCGGGGCGGTTGCAAGCTTTTTTTCAAGTTTTTTGTGCCGGAATGTTCCGGCGCAAAACGGCCAAAACTATAGCCGGAGCGTATCTTGTGGGGCGCGGGCGGAACCTGCCCGGCAAAGCCCCACATCTTGAAAAAAGAACAGAAGAAGAGGTGCGGGAATGCCGATCTATACGGACATTGCAGACGAGCTGTACGGCCCCGGCAGGGGCACGGTGCCCGGCGGGGTGAAATGCTACACGGCCCGCTCGGGGCCCATCACCCTGACCCGGGTGCAGATCAGCCGCCCGGGCCTGGAGCGGCCGGCGGGCCGTTACTCCACCCTGGAGATCCCCAGCCTTGCGGTGGTGGATGACAAGGACGAAAAATATGTGAGCGCCGTGGCGGGCGAGGTGCGCGCGCTGCTGCCCGCCGTGGGGCCGGTGCTGGTGGTGGGGGTGGGCAACCGCAGGGTCACCGCGGACGCGCTGGGCCCGCGAAGCGCGGGGGGCGTGCTGGTCACCCGGGGGCTGGCGCCCCAGAACGAAGCGGCGAGCCTGGGCCTGCGCGAGGTGGCCTGTGTGAGCCCCGGCGCCTCGGGCGCCACCGGAATCCCGCTGGTGCAGCTGCTGGCGGGGGGGGTGCGGGCGGGGAAGCCCGCGGCGATCCTGTGCATCGACAGCCTGTGTACCTCGGACCCCGCCCGGCTGGGGCGCACGGTACAGATCTCAGACACGGGGCTGTGCCCCGCCCGGCCTGAGAGCGGCAAGTGCATCACCCGGGCCATGCTGGGGGTGCCGGTGCTGGCCGTGGGCATCCCCACCATGATGGAGGCCGACGAGGCGGTGGGGCGGCCGGGCTTCGTGATCACCCCGCGGGAATTGGACAGCGTGGTGAAAAAGGGATCGAACCTGCTGGCGCTGGCGATCAACAAGGCGCTGCAGCAAAAGCTGTCGATCGCCGAGCTGTGCTACCTGGCAAACTAAAGGCATGAGCCGCGGCCGCCGCTGCATACCCTTATAGCAGGATTTTGTGCAAAGGGGGTGGGGCGCGTGCACATGCATACAGCCCTGCGGCGGCTTGGCACGCTGGCCATGGCCGCGG
>ERZ857984.59-NODE-59-length-141749-cov-5.663465_pt1 | contig 141749 bp, 123 predicted proteins | sample MGYA00519914_ERZ857984 | MGnify/ENA primary metagenome ERZ857984 (study PRJEB31778, sample SAMEA3449417) | human gut metagenome | biome: human gut; feature: human-associated habitat; material: faeces | place: United Kingdom | collected 2010/2012 ...
ACCATATGGAGGTCGATTTCCTGATTGCCGAGGGCAAAAAAATAGCCCCCATCGAAGTGAAGTCCGGCAAGGACTATACCATCCACAGTGCGCTGAGCAACTTCGTGAAGAATGAGGACTATCATATCCAAAAAGCCTTCGTTGTGTCCAATGAACGAACGGTCTCCACGAAGGGGAAGATCATTTATATCCCCGTCTATTACATCATGTTCCTCCAAAACGGTCTGGAGGATAGCGAGGCAATGCAGTTTTAAGGCAGGCTACAGCCGGAGGCAATGCCTGCCCGCAATACCCCCAAAAGTCATGATACCCCTTTATGCCCTTTTCGAAAGGGTATAAGGGGGTATCATGCATTCTCACTGCCTATTCCGTTTCAAACCTTACGTGAAATTGCACAGCATAACTTGGCATGCGTCAAGTTTATTGCAAAGCTTGTCATATGACAAGTTCGCTGCTCTTTGCGCCCGTAAAAGCCGGCTCAAGTGAAATCCGGTCGGCGAATCATTGATGCTCCCCCGGTTTTATCCCTGTGGAGCGACAAAACGCTGCATGTTCTCAGACCAGTGGAAATCACCGCTTCCACATGATATGATAAATGTGAAAAAGTTTTTCTGTCCGCGCAATGAAGAACGATTTTTGTTGTCTATATAGGTGAAAGGCCTTTACGCAGAAAGAAGGGAGGTCGCAATGAGAGACCATGAGATCATAGAAATGTACTGGGCGCGCAACGAGAACGCGATTGCCGCTACCGCAGAAAAGTACGGAAACTACTGCCACACGATCGCATACAACATCCTTCACAACAGAGAAGATGCGGAGGAATGCTCCAATGACACCTATTTGGGTGCATGGAATTCGATCCCGCCGCAGCGTCCGAACCGCTTGTCGATCTATTTGGGAAAAATCACACGCAACCTCGCGCTGAACCGCTATAAGCGGTACACCGCCGAAAAACGCGGACACGGACAGGCAGAACTTGCGCTGTCCGAGTTGGAAGCCTGCCTTTCTTCGGAAATGACTGTGGAACATGATGCCGAAGAAAACGAGTTGGCTGCCGCCATTGACCGCTTCCTGTATTCAAAGCCCAAGCTGAACCGCAATATCTTTGTCCGCAGATACTATCATCTCTACGCAATACGGGACATTGCAGATACATACGGAATGAGCGAGAGCAAGGTGGCCTCCCTGCTTTTCCGTATGAGAAACGAATTAAAACGATTTCTTGAAAAGGAGGGAATTGTGCTATGAAAAGCGAACTTCTTCTTCATTCGATTGGGAAAATCAATCCCGAGCTTATCGCTGACGCGGAAGCCGAGCCGATTGCAAAAAGAAGACACGGTTGGGCTAAATTGGGCATATCGGCTGCTTGTCTGGCATTGGTTCTCTGCGCCGTCATCACCGCAAATGCCATTCGAAGCAATGCGACAGCCGGCACCTTCACGATGGATGTCAACCCCAGCGTCGAATATACGATTGCTAAAAGCGGGATCGTTAAAAAAGTCCGCTGCTTGAACAGCGATGCGGAAAATGCGCTCAGTGATGTTGTGCTGGAAAAGCAGAGCGTCGAGACTGTTTTAACGCGCACCGTCACTGCCTATGAAGTTTGCGGATATATGGAAAACGCCAAAGCGACCGTTCTGATCTCTTTTGATTCCCGTATTGATGCGGATGCTGACCTAAAAGCCTATCTCATCGCAGAAATCCGGAAGGTATTGGAGCAGACCGATGCCGTCGGCACGCTGGTTTTTAACTCCGAACTGACGGAAAACGCTGAAGCGGCGGAGATCGCAGAGGAATTCCATGTTTCCCTTGGCCGCGCCGACTGGATACTTACCGCATCAAATAAAACCGGGCTGCCCGCGGATGAGGTTGCCCGCATGTCGTTGGACGAACTTCTTAAATTCCAAGAGGCTTCCGACATTGTATCTGTCAGTGTATCGAAGTTCATCTCTTTGGATGAAGCAAAGAAAATTGCTCTGAAAGATGCCAAACTGGATAAGTTGACTCAGAAGATCGTATTCACCAAAGAAGAGCTCAACCGCAGCCAAGACAAGCCATGCTACATCTTGGAATTCCATACCGCAAAGAAACAGTACTCTTACAAGGTAGACGCCAAGGACGGCAGCATTATTTACGCCGGGAAATTTATCACTCTTTCCGAAGCGAAGAAAATTGCCTTGGAAGATGCAGGAGTCGATGTGAAGGTGGTCTTCACGACAGAGGAGCTGGTTGCCGGCGGCATCAAGTCGCCCTACTATTACTTCGCCTTTGAAAGTGCCTCTGCTCGCTGGACCTACAAAATCGACGCGGTTTTGGGTGTGATCATGGATAAGACCTGCGATAAGATCATTCCCCCTGCCCCGGAGTTTATCGGCTTGGAAAAGGCAAAGCAGATCGCATTAGAGGACGCGGGGCTGGATGAGACAGCGCAGAAGATCGTGTTCACCCGAGAGGAGCTGAGCCGCAATTCAGGCAAGCCCTGCTACATCTTGGAGTTCTACACCGCAAAGAAGCAGTATTCTTACAAGGTAGATGCAGTTTCAGGTAATATTATCGAGAAGAAAACCGAGTGGCTCTCCCGACAGGAGACCAAGTCTGTCCCGGACACATCTCAAAATTCCGATTTCAAGCAGCGCAGAGGAAACTAATCAAAACATGACTCGTTCAAGCCATAGAAAACGGGGACAGGCTATAAATGTGAAGTGACCCCAAAAAGTTAGACAAAATATTAGCGAAAACAGTTCAAGCTATCGAAAGGGTTTGTTGTCTGTGAACTGCAGGCGGCAAGCCCTTTAGCTTTGCCTTTATCCTACGGTTGTTGTAGTATTGTCACTGCGACGGCTGCAATAAGTATTACAGTGACAAAGACGGCACCAAGGAAATCGCCAAAGCCGACACCGTAACGGCTAAGCTGCCGAAGTCTCCCCAAACCGGCGATACAAGCAATCTAACGCTGTGGATCGCATTGCTGTTCATCAGCGGCGGTACTGTTATCGGTACAGATGTTACCGCAAAGAAGAAAAAGCAAAAATAAAAATCGAATACAGACATACATACGGTGCAGAGCGACGGCTTTCGCCGCTCCTTGCGATTTAAAAACAGCGAAAATTTGCATGTAAAAACGTGAAGCAGTTGCTTCCTCTTGACATTATTCCAAGTTGAGAATATAATATAGTTAGAGAGGAGATGTAAACGATGTACGGCATAAAATACATTTCTGCTATTGAAGCGGCGGAACGCTGGCACCTTTCAAGACGCCGTGTGGTTGCTCTTTGCGGAGACGGACGCATAATCGGAGCGCAAAAAGCCGGGGTATATTGGATAATCCCCGAAAATGCAAAGAAACCGCCAGACGCCCGTGTTAAAACCGGAAAATATATCGGAACCCACGTGGCGGAAAAGAAATCAAACTGAGACAGAAAAGCTTTCATACACAGACCCGTAGGCAAATGAGTTCCGGCAAAGCCCACGAGCCAACAAAAGAAAACGAGGCATCGGCTTTGCATGGCAAGGTCGGTGCCTTACGGCATTTTACAGGAGGTGCGAGAAATGAAAAAGGTTATCACAATAGGACGCGAGTTTGGGAGCGGCGGTCGTGAGATCGGTCGCAGGATTGCGGAGAAACTGCAAATTGCCTATTACGATCAGGAGATCGTAACCGAAATCGCCAAGCGCACAAAGCTCTCCGAGGAATATGTGGAACGCATAACCGAAGACCGCCCGTATATCTCTTATCCCATTCATGCCGGCACGAGTTTTCATACGGCATATTATGCTTATACTGAGTTTGACAGGAGTCTTACTGTGTTTGCCGAGCAGCACAATATTATTAAGGAGCTGGCGGAGAGATCCGATTGTGTTATCGTCGGGCGATGTGCCGATTACATTTTGAAGGAAAAAGATCCGTTCCGTATTTTCGTCTACGCGGATGCAGAGAGCAAACTGAAACGCTGCCGGGAACGAAGCCCGGAGGATGAAAACTTATCCGATTCCAAGATCAGAAGAAATATACGCTCTATCGATAAAGGAAGGGCAAGATATTACAACTATTTCAGCCGACAAAAATGGGGAGCACGTGAAAACTACGATCTGCTTATCAATACATCAGGTAAAGATGTCAAGCAGGTTTCCGAAGCGGTTGCCGACCATCTGAAGAGATATCTGTTTGAATGACGGATAATTTAACTGCTGAGGTGAAATTATGCAGGCAAATTGGTTTTCAAACCGGGATCAGCTTTTGTTTCGCAAAAAATCGCCGTATGGCAGGAAGCGTATATCGGGAGGCTGAACCAAATACATTGAGCTGCTCAGTCGTGACGGCTCGGAAGCGAAAAAGTTTTGGGAACTGTATAAACGCATACGCCGGGATAAACGCTGCACCGGTTTGCAGGCCGAAATGCGCAGCTCGGAGATTCTCGCTAACCTTTGCCGCTTAGTCAATGAAGGAGCAATCGGTTATGACGATCTCAACGGATTCAGTGAAAAATTGCGTGAAGACGTGATTCGGATCACATCATACAATGCACATGGATCAGAAAAATTCGGAGGGAATTGTGATGAAGACAAGACGACGGACGGCTGTTATTTTATGTCTGTCTGTTCTTGCAATGTAGTGATGAATCTTTCCGGCTGTCGGTCATGCTGGCGCTCTCCGTGACGGCAAACGGAGCGAAGGGCGAGACTCTTGTACAAATGGAAACTCTGCTCGGCGGAGATATTCCCATGGAAACGCTGAACGAATATCTGTATTCCTATATAAAGACACTGCCCTCCGAAAAACCGTCAAAGTTGAATATCGCAAATTCTGTTTGGTTCAGGGATAACGGATTTACGGCGGAAAAGACTTTTTTGCAGAAAAACGCGGATTACTACGGTGCTGCGGCATACAAATCGCCGTTCGATGGGAAAACGCTGCGGGATATCAACAACCGGGTAAAGAAGAATACCGACGGCAAGATAGAGAAAGTCATCGATGATCTTGACCCGGATGCTGTAATGTACCTGATCAACACCGTTCTGTTCGACGCTGAGTGGGAGAGTATTTATAAAAAGGACGAGATCAGCGACAGCACTTTTACTGCTCTTGACGGCACAAAGAGAACGATTTCGATGATGTACTCGACCGAGCAGCGATATCTTGACGACGGCAAGGCAACCGGTTTTATCAAGCCGTATAAGAGCGGCTACAGCTTTGTTGCGCTGCTGCCGAACGGGGATATTTCTCTCAGCGACTATGTTGCTTCCATGACAGGGAAGTCCTTTGTTGACACAATAAAAAACGCCAAAGATATCCCGGTGGAAACAGCGATACCGAAGTTCTCCTACGATTATGACATTGAAATGGGCGGTGCGCTTAAGGCGCTCGGTATGACAAATCCGTTTGAACCGTCAAAAGCGGATTTTTCGGCGCTCGGATCTTCTGACAGCGGCAATATATTCATCAGCCGCGTGCTGCATAAGGCGTATATCGCCGTGGACGAAAGAGGCACAAAAGCCGGTGCAGCGACTGCTGTGGAAACGGTATATACTGCCCTTGAGGAATGTATCTATAGAGTTACGCTTGACCGTCCGTTTGTTTATGCCATTATAGACGACGCAACCGGGCTGCCGGTATTTATCGGCACAGTCACAGATATCGGGAAATAATGTACAGTTAACGGTTTGCTGAAAACAGGGGAGGGTGAAAGAGGTGAAACGGAAAGTAATTACAGTGATTTTTACGGTTCTGTTGCTCAGTGCCGTATTTATTCAGTCGACTCATGCCAACTCCGCTCAGCGTCACTGGAGCGGAACAGACAGCACCGGCGCACTTGTGAAAGATAAGAACTGTCCGCTTGTGGTGGATAAGGAGCTTCTGACCTTTGATGTGCAGGAGTTCCCGAAGAATTACTACAACAATATCGAAGAATTCCTCGCCTATACAGGGAAGGTCACGGCTGAGTACACCTTCCGCAACCCCGCCGACTATACGGTGACCGCCACGCTTGTTTTTCCGTTCGGCAATCTGCCTCATTACGGGGAATATATCTACGACCCCCCGACCGACAAGTATACCGACGCTTCGGATACCGAAAAGTACGGTGTTAAGGTCAACGGCGAGCCGATTGATGTCGCCGTACGTCATACACTCAAGGGTCGTGGCACACCGTTCTCTTTAGACGAGGATATGCCGAAGCTGACAGATGGATATATATCCGATAGCTTTTTCCGTCCCGATCTCCCTGTTTGGGTACAGCAATATTCCGTTGAAGGCATCGATCCCGAAAATCAAGCCGCAACCGCTGCTTTTGTTCTGCGTGAGGATCCGACAAAAACACGGGTGCTGTGGGAGGAAAAGAGCCGCATGGCTGCACTGAAAGACAGTATCCGAATATCCGGCTGGGCAAAAAACGGCGACACACTTACCGTATATATTTTCGGTGAACTTCCGAAGGACGGTATCGCGTGGTCACTTTATGAAAACGGCGCGTGTGAAAAGAAAACTGACGGCAATATTACATTGAAACATTCCGAACAGATGATATTTCGGGATTTTGCTTTCAGGGGATACGACAATAGCTCCGGCATATCGGAGAGTGATTGGTATAATGCGCAGGTCGCATTTCTGAACGCCGGTTTAAAGGATTGGATGTACGGCGGAATTTACACCGAAAAATCCGCCTTTTCTCTGATGCGGTGGTATGAGTATACCCTGACGCTGGAACCGGGACAGACTTTGATAAACACGGTAACAGCCCCACTGTATCCGGCAATTGATGCAGGCTACACGCCGAGTATTTATACCTACACCTATCTGCTCTCTCCCGCAAAAACATGGGCGCAGTTCGGAGAGCTGAAAATCGTGGTAAACACACCGTATTACATGACCGAAAACAATCAAGGCAGCTTTTCCAGGACGGAAAAGGGCTATGAGCTGACCATGCCGGGACTGCCGGAGAAAGAACTGACCTTCACATTGTCGGAAGCAGAGCATCCTCGACCTCCAAAGCAATCGATTCCGTTCAATCCGGTCTTCCTGCTTGCAGGTTTTGTCGGCTTTGTGCTGATCGGCGGAGTTGTGATTGCTGTTTTGCTGATTCTTAAAAGGAAAAAGAGCCGTGGGAAAGAGCAGTCCTGAAAAAAACGACGCAAGCCCGCTTTGCTGCAGGACTCTGTTGCAGGGGCGTCCGTTGCACTATCTGCTGACAGCGGTTTTCGGAATACTCGGCGGACTTTTGGTTGTCTTCATCTTTGAATTTCCGTCTGACGGACTGTGGGCGGCGGCATATTGGAGCACTTCCGTTTACGGCTTCTGGATATTCACGACCTCGCTTCTTGTGCTGTGGAGCGAGAAGAGACATGTCGCCTGCATCGGTTCGGGGCTGTATATCTTTTTTATGTTCCTTGTGACGACGGTATATATGTCGCTCCGGCTCTTTTACCGCGGCGGAACACCGTATGAAACGCTTTTTGATATGACACTGCACAGTTTTTCCGGCTGGCTGTGGTATAGTATCCCTCCCGCGCTTCTCAGCGCCGGGTTTGCCGCCGTGTTATGGGGAGGACGAAAAGCCGGAACAATCGGCGCTGTTCTTCGGTGGCTGCCGTTTGCTTTTCTCTGCCTTGAGACGGGCTGCCTGTTCTGTTATGTATTCACGCAAAGCACAAGACTGTTTCCTGCACTGTCCGATCTTTTATGTACCGCAGGATACTTTATTGTGATCCTGCTTCCGATACTGATGAAAAGAGGTGATTGTAAATGTTGAAGCGAAAGGTTTCTGCCATATGGGTCTTAATTTTTGCCGTAATAACCGCTGCCGCCTGCATTTTTGCGACGGTGATATATATCCGATACGGCAGACAGGCACCGGACAAGGCTCGTGAGCTCGGGCAGTTTCGCTTTCTGAAAGCCGAAAGCGACTCTGCGGGAGTAAGTTTTGAAGTTATCAATGTCCGTGAGGTAGGTTCGGACATTGTTCTGGAACTGCGATGGGTAAACCGCTCCGGAAAGCCGATTCAATACGGTGCGTCGTATGAACTGTTCCGACGGAAAGCCGGCAAATGGGAAAAGATTGAAGCGGAGCCTGAGCTTATATTTCCAGCTATAGCCTATAGCATAAACAGTGGTTTCACTGCCGATCATTCTTATCGGATTCCGGCTCAGTATAAGCCGAGTCCTAACGAGAGATATCGTTTTCAGGCAACATTTCAATTTCAGTGCGGTTCTGAGCTCTCCGGAACGATGGTAAACAGCCTTGAGTTTGAAGTAAAAGGGGAAGGTTGACTCCAAGACCGACGTTCCGTCTCTTCGGGTCAAACTCAAGGCGGATGCAGAGATCGATAACGACGGATTTCCTGCCGTGCTTTGCAGTTGTGATTGGACGGCTCCGGCATCGGAAGGAGGCGGTCAGAGGACAAATACAAATGCCTGCGGCACCGGAATCCGGGCGTAAAATAATCCGCTCGAAACAAACGCTTCAGTACCGACAGAAGCTTTGCTGCTTTTTGATACAAAGCCTTATACCGTGACGGAAAAATGTCTTAAACAAGGCGGCAGAGTTGAGGATATATGCAATATCGACCGCTCGGACGGAAAGTACTCCTTCAGCCTGATAAACGGCAAATATGTCTGCCGTATCATAGCCGAACGGCATAGTGGCAACCGTGCGGAATACGGCTTTGTCGCACGGTGTTCAATGACCGTCTAACAAAACTTCAATTTTGTTCGTATAAAATTTGAATATGACACCGGTGCGACTGTATCGATGCCAAAGCCGTAAAGAAAGTGACAGAAAAACAACAGGCGCACAGACCCGGTACAAAAGGGAGCTGTGCGCCTGCTTTAATATTTATCATGCCGACTGCCCGTCTAATGTGATGAAAGGAATAACCGATATTATGCGCGATGCAATCCTCGGAAACCGGAAATTACGGAATCCGAAGGCGGTTCTTTTGTTTTTGCTTAATCGGCTTTTTCCGCTGCTTTGATTCTGCGGTACATATCCTGCATCTGACGGTCGATTTCCGCTATCTTTTCGGCGCAGTTGAACATTTCCTTGTTGATTCCCTCAGGCAGCTTGGTCTTATCCACCTTATACCGGATGTCGTGCTCAAGGCTTGCCCAGAAATCCATGGCAATCGTGCGAAGCTGGATCTCCGCTACCACATACTCCGTTCTGTCAGAAAGATATACCGGGATACGGGTGTCGAGATGCAGGGAACGGTAGCCGTTGTAGTTCGGCTCCTTGATATAGTCCTGCTTTTTGAGAATCTCCACATCCTTCTGCCGTTCAAAAATTTCGGCTACACGGTACACATCATCTATATAGTTGCAGACAACGCGCACACCGGCAATATCGTTAATATTTTCTTTGGCGGTGGCAATGGTAAAAGGCATACCTTTCTTTGTAAGCTTTGCCATGATGCTCTGCACAGATTTTACTCGGCTTTCGATGTGATGAATGGGGCTGCGTGAATACTGTATGTTGAATTCGCTGTTCAGCACTTCAAATTTCAGAGCCAGCTGTTTTACGGCAGACTCATAAAGATTTCGCATGACAAGAAATTCCTGCGCACTCTCAAGGGGGCTGGTTTGTGTTTTATCCATCATAAGAACCGTCCGATCCGTATTATTTTTTTCTAAAAACAGGACCTACAGTACTTCTGTGCTGTAAGTCCTGTTTTTTCGGTTACTTCTTCAGAGCATCCTTAAATGCCTTGCCGGCCTTGAAAACCGGAACGGTAGAAGCCTGGAGGTCGATCGTGGCACCGGTAGCGGGATTGTGCCCTGCGCGTGCAGGTCTCTTACGCGATTGAAATGTACCAAAGCCTGTGAACCGGACAGAGTCGCCTTTCACGACAGCGTCGGTAATCGCAGCAAGCAGCGAGTCAATGACAGCGGCGGTATCCTTTTTAGATACACCTGCACTTGCGGAAACTGCATCAACGATTTCTTTTTTGGTCATTTTCCGTGATCTCCTTTCTCGTATTGCTTTTCTGCTTAACCGATCTTGCCGGATAAGCAAATACATTATATCATATATTTGTAACTTTTTCTACTGTTTTTGTTTTAATAGCCCTTTTGGGTGGGAGAAAGCACGGTTTTTGAAGAAAAAACGGTAAGATATTTCTTGCACAAAAAAGTCCGACGGTACTGTTCCGCCGGATTCCCCACAACACTATTATTATAACACACAACAACCCGATTGGTCAATACATACAAAACAAAAAGAAAAAGTTTGTATATAAGCATAAAACCGAATGTCGGAATTCGTATATCCTGCCGATTGTTTTTTTGAGGAAAATATGCTATTCTATAGATGCAAAGAGGAAGAGGTGATTCCAATGACCTAAGTGCTCGCTCCCTTATATAATGTTTTAAGGGAGAAAAGTCTCGGCACCGAAAGACGACATTACGCCTGAAATGCAAGCCGTTTCAGCAGGCAAGGTCATCGCACTGCGGTGTTTATATATAGAGAGGCGTAGATTTGGCGGACACAGCGAGGTGCCACCAAACAAGGAAAGAGAGGTATAAAAAAAGATGTTAGATATCAAGAGTGAGGGATAGCCCTTGATTGCTGAGGTGAAAGGCAATCAAGGGCTATCTTTTTTTCTGTCTTGCGGCAAAGCAGGCTTGGGATTATGGCAATAAGGGCAGCGGAATCACATCCTGTCAGGAACACCGTGCAGGCGGCTTTACCCGGAAAATTCAGTAAAGTTACCTTCTGTAAGTCACCGATCATTTCACCACCTCCGGCTTAAGAGTCTTGTACTGTCGGTATACATGATGTGGCGGTAAAAGGCGATGAAAAACCTATATATAGTATGCTTGTGATAGTATAAAACTAAATATGGCGCTTTGCTGTATTGACAGAGCGCTTTTGCATAGAGTTTTCAGTGAAAAGATTTTTATAAATATTGACATGGGGTTTTGTGTCATATATAATTATAAACAACAAGGGAAGGAGTTTTATGGAAAAAAGGTCGCCTCGGCACCATAGTAAACACTGAGTATTCCGGAAAGAATGGGCGAACAAATCAGGCATGCACGGATACAGAGAAATCTGTCCGCGGAAACTGTTTCCGAGAAGGCAGAGATCAGCCGGGCTACCTTGTGAAAGGTGGAAAGGGGAGAGCCTTCCGCTTCTGTCGACGGCTATGCCGCCGTCCTTCATGTGCTTGATGACATGGATGAAAAAATACTTCTCCTTGCAGACTCGTCAGAAAAAAGTCAGGCGTAAACCTCAAACGACGGAGATTGTTTTTTGAAAAATATTTTTGACATCGTGCGCTGTATTGCTGGACGGACGGAGGATGTTTTCGCCTGCCTGAAGGAGTTCGGTATAACATTTAATTCTTTCAGGGATGCGGAGCGCTTGGCGAGTCTGTACAACGATTATCATAAAACGGTAAGAATGCCCTGCAGCCTCGGATACACCCCAGAGAAGCTGCATGACATGTATCCGCCGAGCGGGCATGAGCAGTCGATCCCTCGGGCCAAATATCCGTCAGGCGCTGAAAAAAGGGAAATTGGATATAGAGATTTTTCACAGTCAGCTTTTGACAATGAAAATGCCGAACGGTTCGGTTCGAGTCCGCATCTTGAAGAAACTTGCCGAGATACAGTTGTCAACCGGTACGGCAACTGCAAACGAAAAGTCAGCCGCAATACCCCTTACACATGTGGTAGCGGTAAGAAACAAAAAAGGTGCAGCGGAAAATGACCGCAGTACGCTGATGACAGAAAGGATTTTTGAGTGATGAATACCGTAGTTGAAGCATTGATCGAAATCCCGCTTCATTCGAAAAACAAATACGAAATCGATCCGACAACCGGAAAAATCAAGTTGGATAGAGTTCTGTATGCTTCCATGGTTTATCCGACCGAATACGGCAGCGTTGAAAACACTTTGGCACCCGACGGTGACCCGCTGGATATTCTGGTTGTATGTGATAATCCGTCCTTTCCGGGGTGTTATGTGCCGGCGAGAGTTCTCGGATATCTTGAAATGACTGACGGAGGAAAACCCGATTATAAATTGATTTCCGTTGTGGACTGCGATCCGCGCTACTCAAATTATCGGGAACTGAACGAACTTCCCGATTTCATCTTGAGAGAAATACGGAACTTTTTTGAAAACTACAAAGTTCTCCAAGGCATTGACGTTACGACAGGGGACTATCACGACAAAGAGGATGCGATTAAAATCATCGACGAATGTAAGGAACGCTATAAAAGAAAAAACTTGAAATGAGTATCATTCAAAACCGCAGAGGCTTTTTCATTCAAGGCGAGCAAATTTCCATCCCTATGAAAGGAGCTCCAAGATGAGCCTTGACGACATACCAAATCGTTGTTAATCCACAAGTGAGAAACTTGTGTCCAAGGTGACCTGGCTTTTAGGCGTACATTTACATATCTATGAGAATGAACACGAAGCTCAGAAAAGATCGTATATGAGCAGACCGAAAAGGAAAAATCCTCGAATCATCCGCAATCTGTGCGTTATAAGGACCGCCATAGAACGCAATTTTTGCAGGTAAAACGATGCTGTGCAAACGGAATACCGCAGCTTGAATTCTACGCCTGAATATGTGCCGACCGATTCTTTACAGCGGCTTTCCCGACGATGGAATCAATTTTATGAAAAGATCCGGCGCAAAGCTCTGTCGCCGCATTATCGAGATAAATCGCATAATCTCCGATCGGATCAATAACCGGAAAGAGTTGTTCCGCGTTTGGGTTAATTGGGCATATACGGACCCGTTTACGGGCAGCAAGAGAGGTTAGGCAATAAACATCCACTCGCGAAGCGGTTGGTATTTCATTTTGTGCCTTTGTTATTTTGACTGACAGGTTTCTGCTGTTTCAGCACAAAAGGAGTTTTTTCACCGGTTATCCTTTTTTCAACCACGCGACTATCGCGTGGTTTTCTTTTTACAAAAAAGCAACCGCATGTGAGCGGCTGCCTGTGATGGTAATGCTGTGCCAAACTTCGGTGCCCCTTTCAGGTGCTTTCCAAGCTACCGGTTTGCCGGGCGGTCTTTATTTGCAGTAAGTATAAGCCCAAAAAGCAGAGTGCAGGGAAGGCGATGCCACAAAGAATATATGTCCCATTAAAGAACAGCAGGTTGACTGCGTACCGCATGGGCATCCGTGTAAAGAGTACCGCATACGGTTCGGTCCTTCCGATTGCCTCCATGACCGCCGTGACACGGAATGGACCGACCCCGCACAGATACGCTCCGAGAAAATACAGCGTCAGCTTCTCGGCAACGGCAGGAAGCAGGAGTCCGAGCACATAAAACCACGGTTTTTGCTTCTTGCAGCGCTTCCACAGATACAGCGACCCAAAGCAGTACGGCAGCAGCGCAAGGCAGATGCCCTGAGCGGTCAAGTGCAGCTGCAGCCCGAATACAAGAAAGACCATACGGATCAAAAGGTATCCGCCGAGAATGATCAGCCAGCAGATCAGCAGCGATCTCAAGATGAGTTTCCTATGTGCGGGTGCTTCATGGTTATACATTTTCTTTCCCTCCTTACAGATTCTCATTTTTTAAGGCGTCGATGGGATTGTCCTTTTTTACCTTGCTCATTGAATACATCATCGTGGCGAATACGACAAGAAACACGCTCATCACGGCGATGCCGACAGCTGCCCATGGCAGGCGGAAGGCGGTTTCATAAGCCTGATTTACCGAGCGGTACATGAGGTATGTGATCCCGCAGGATACCGGCAGTCCGAGCAGAAGCGCTTTTGAGCCGTACAGCAGGCACTCGTAGTTCATCATCCTGCGAAAGCCCTTCTGCGTCATGCCCACAGATTTCAGCATGGCAAACTCCCGGCGGCGCAGGCTGATATTCGTGGAGATCGTATTGAACACATTCGCAGCGGCAATCAGGGAGATCAGCACAATGAAGCCGTAGGCAAAAACCTTGATAATCGTTATAATATTACGGTTTGCCTCGGCAAGTCGGGCAATGTCTGTAAGCTCTCTGGTGCTGAGTCCGTTCTCGGTCAGCATTGTTGCCAGCTTTTCAAAGCTTGCGGCATGATTGCCCGAGGTGAGAAAGAAGTCTGTCTCACTGAAACTGTTCAGCCCTTCCTTCGGGATAACGCTTCTCATCATACTGTAAGGGTAGATCATATTCAGCTTCACCGGCGTGCTTCGGCTGACGAAGAACGGAGCCTCTTCGATGGTTTTCTCGGCTCTCAAGGTGTACCTGACGAGCGACTCCTCATAAGGAAGTTCTATTGTGTCCTTTTCATCCTTTCGCGACTGATATATGACAAACTCGTTGTCATTTTCGTCGAATTTGTTTCCCTTCCGGGAGTATCCGTCAATCTTACGATACAGAAGACATTCGATCTCGCAACGGTCACCCTTCAGTGTATCCAGCGTGACATACTTTTCAAGTGTCCGGTCAAATTCAATATTTTTGTCAATTGCAATGCCCAAAGGTTTTTCTTTGTTATAGTAGTCCGCTTCGCTGAGCCTGTATTTTTTCAGCAGACGGTTAAATTCGGCATCATCAACGAAGTACAGATATCCCGATATTCCCACGGTATCCGTGTCGGTTTTATCCTTTGCAGAGCCAAAATCGGCGAAACGGTTGATATAGGTATCCGTCACATATTTGCGGGGGATGTCGCCCTGTAAAAACAGGCTTTTGGCATATGCACTGCCGGTAATATTCTGCTCGGACGAGAGGAGCGCCAGCAGCTCGTCCGGCGTTTTTGAATCGGGAGTATCAAGGTCTGTCGTGTACTTCAGGTCGAATTGTTCGGAGGATAATGCCCCCGTCGACGATTTCACCAGATAATCGGTGAAGGAAGAGGCGGAGATAAAGAGAACAATGCTCATAAACAGGCTGACAACGGTAGCCCGATACCTTTTACGGCTGCGCCGGTAATACTTTCCGGCTATGACCCCGGGAAGACCGAACAGTTTATAAGTGAGCCTTGAGGTCTTTACCGGTTTATTGTCTGCCTTGACATCCATGCTCTGGCGGATCGCTTCCACGGCAGATACCCGTGTGGCTCTTTTCGAGGGAATCCACGCCGAGATAAGAACCGTTATCAGTGCGATCACAGCGGCAATAACGACCGACTCCCACGATACGCAGAGCCGCAGGGGGATATGCGCTTTACCGACGATGGAGCTGAATTTGTCGCCGAGCAGGAGAAGCGTTATGCCGATGCCGCCGATTCCGACAAGAATGCCCAGCGGAATGCCTATGGCACTGACGGCCAACGCTTCGAATGTGACCATCCTTCTGAGTTGTTTTTTGGTAGCGCCCACCGACGAAAGCAGACCGAACTGCTTTGTTCTTTCCGACACGGAGATGGAAAATGCATTGTAGATAAGAGAGACAGAGGCAAAGACAATCAGCCCGATCACAATAGCCGCAAGACTGTAAAGGGTGGCGGTAACCGAGTCAATCCGCGAAACACCGGAATATAGCAGTACATCGGTATTGTAGGCATAACGATAGGCATACGTATAGCCCGTCTCTTTCATAAAGTCGTATACGGCGGAGGGCTTTTTCATTTTGAAATGGCAGTCGATCGGCGATTGCCCGTCCGCTCCTCTGTCGGCTACGGTAAGCGCCGTGTATCCGGGAGCGTCTGTATTCTCAAATGCCGGTCTTTCATATATGCCGACGACCGTGTAAGTCCTTGCCACTGTGTTTTCGAGCTTTTCGTCATTTTTCACCTCGACTTGAATTTCGCTGTCATAGGTGAAAAAAGGGTTGATTTGTCCCAGCCTTTTGCCGTCAAGAATTCTGTCACCGACCTCAAAGGTGACGGTATCTCCGATTTTATAGCTCACCTTTCCGTTAGTGGCAAGGTGTTCCGGCAAAATGATCTCCGAGGAGTTTTTCGGAAGCTCTCCTGCGGTAAGATGCACGGGCATGGTTTCAAAGTATCCGGACGCCGCATCGCCGCCGAGGACATACAGATACGGCTTGCGCTCGTTGGCGCTGTTTATCCTTGCGTAGCCGAGAACCTGCGCATAGGTGGCGGACGCAACCTTTCCGGAGCCGCCGATATCCTCATAATCCTTGTATGCGGCGTCATAAACCGCGCCGTGCCAGTCTCCGGTTTTGTAAACTGTATATCTCAGCACAAAGTTCTGCATACTGGCAACAAAGGTCGTTGAGGCGCAGATCATAGCGGCTGAGAGCATAATTCCGATGATCGTAACAACGGTTCTTGTCCGATTCTTCTTCAGCGAAGCCAAGGTGACCTTGTTGAAAACATTCATCTGCGGATCACCTCGTCTCTGGTGATTTTCCCGTCCTCTATGGAGAGGATGCGGTCCGCCTGCAGGGCGATGCTCTCGTCGTGGGTGATGACAAGGAGGGTCTGCCCGTATTTTTCGTTGGAGACCTTCAGCAGCTCCACGATCTCCCGGCTGCTTTTGGAGTCAAGATTCCCGGTCGGCTCATCGGCAAGCACCACAGCGGGCGCGTTCATCAGCGCCCGACCGATGGACACCCGCTGCTGCTGACCGCCGGAGAGCTGATTCGGCAGGTGGTTCTCCCGACCGGTAAGCTTCAGAGTGGTCATCAGCTCAGCCAGTCGATTTTGATTGACCTTCTGCCCGTCCATAAGTACGGGGAGCGTGATGTTCTCCGTGACATTGAGCACGGGGATGAGATTGTAAAACTGGTAGATCAGTCCCACCTGACGGCGGCGGAAGATGGCAAGCTGTTCCTCGTTCTGCGCATACACATCCTTGCCGTCCATAAGCACCCTGCCGCTTGTAGGCCGGTCCACACCGCCGAGGATGTGAAGCAGTGTGGATTTGCCCGAGCCGGACGGACCGATCACGGCGACAAACTCTCCCTTCTCCACCGAAAAGGATACGCCGTCCAGCGCCCGCACCTCGTTTTCCCCTTTTCCGTATACCTTTGTCAGGTTTTCGACCCGCAATATTTCCATCCTGAAAGACTCCTTTCGCTTTTTACACCCTCATTCTATTTTGTCAAGGTGACACGGCGGTGACTTCAAAGTGACGGATCCGTCACTTTGAAAAAAGGGAGCCGCCGGTCAGACGGTTCCCTTATAAAAGCGGAGAGTGAACATAGCGCCTGCGTTTTTCCGATTTTCCGCCTTGACGGTGCCTTTCTGTCCCGCAATGATCATGCGCGACAGCGCAAGCCCGATCCCAAAGCTTTTTCCGTCGGAATCCTTGCCCTTATAAAAGCGCTCGAAGATGTGCGGAAGATCCTTCGGAGAAATGCCCGTGCCGTTATCCTTGATTACGATTTCGGAATACAGGGCATTTTCAGCCGCTTCAATTTCGATTCTGCCGCCGTCCGGCGTATGCTCCATGCAGTTTTTCACAATGTTGCCGACAGCCTCGCTTGTCCATGCGGGATCCCCGTAAAAATCCCCCTCGGCGCGGAGGATAAGCTCCTGCCCGCGCAGCTCGATGGGGATGAGCAGGGGCGAACAGGATTTTTTTATCAGCGTTTCCAGGCTGACCGTTTCTTTGTTGAAGCTTACCGTTCCGGCATCCAGCTTTGAAATTTTCAGCAGAGTGGTGATCAGCCAGTCGATGCGGTCGAGCAGCTCGTAAAGCTCGTTTGTCAACTGATGCCTGCACTCATCGGTCAGACCGGATGCCGACAGCCGTTCTACCAGCAGATTTATCGAGGTCAGCGGTGTGCGGATCTGGTGGGATATGTCGGCTAAGGAATCCGCCAGATATTCCCTGTCGCTTAATAGCTTTTGCTGCTGCTCACGCAGACGGACCGTCATCTTGTAGATCTCACTGTGTAGAATGCTCAGCTCACCCTCCGAATAATTATCAAAATCGATTGAGCTGTCGCCGTGCAGAACCTGATTGATATCATCCGCAAGGGAGGAGATCCTCTGATACCTCTTGTAAGTGCTGATACAGTAGATCATCATGAGCAGCAGAGATAGGACAACGGCGGTCAATCCGGCACGGAGGTCGAACCGAAAGCAGAGGGAACAGGCAATTACGGCAACGGAAAGCTGCCACAGCAGCGCACCGCGCACCCCTTTGTTTTTCAGCAGCTTCATCATGCGTCCACCTTGTATCCGATCCCGCGAACCGTCTGAATGATTTTCGGCTCGGCAGGGTCGTCCTCGATCTTCTCGCGCAGACGCTTGATGTATACCGTCAGCGTATTGTCGTTTACATATGTACCCGCAACATCCCACATTGAGTCAAGCAGCCGTTCGCGTGTCAGCACGATCCCCCGATTGTTGATGAAAGCCAGCAGAAGACGGTATTCCAGCGCAGAAAGAAACAGATCCTTGTTGTTCTTCATTGCCGTGCCCTTTTCGGTATCCACCACCACATCGCCGAGCTTTACGGTCTTTCCCGTGCTGCCTGTAAGCCGGAGAACATTTTTGATGCGGGAAAGAAGTTCTCGCGGACGAAACGGCTTCGGTATATAATCATCGGCACCGAGGTCAAAGCCCGTAACGGTGCTGTACTCATCGCCGGAGGCGGTCAGAAAAATGACGGGGATATCAAATTCGGCCTTGATCGCTCTGCACGCGGAAAAGCCGTTGCCCTCCGCCAACGACACATCAAGAAGCACCAGGTCCGCCTTTTCCTCCGCCAGCGCCGCCATAGCGGCAGCCTGTCCGGACACGCTTCGGACAATATATCCTGCACCGTTCAGATATTCGGTCAGGTTGGCGACGATCGTCTTATCGTCCTCCACTAACAGTATCTTGAGCATAATCGAACCTCTGTTTGTTAAATGATGAATAGGCGGGAATGAAGAAAAGCCGCGCCGAGCCTTGAAAACGATAGGATCCTGCTGCGATGCCGGGAGTACGGGTAAATGCAGAGGCACGGAGTTGCCCGGGACATTTTTCAGACGGAAAGAACGGTTGATCTGCCATTATTATACTACATGAACATCAGAAAAGCAAGGCGACAAAGTCTGCTGCGATGCGCCGGGAGGAGTCGGTAAGAATGATTTTATAAATGAGCACCTCCACCTTAAGTTGCGCTGCCGGCTTTAGCCTTTTGACTGACAAGCCAGACTGTCATATCCCGCAAGGTCTCCTCGATCGGGCGCGGTCGATATGCAAACCTCTCCGTTGCGGCATTATGAGTAAACCGTCCGTTTGAACCAAGAACAGCAACAGAATAAGGTGTGAAGAAAAGCGGCTTTTTCTCTTTCAGGCAACGGCGTTCAAAGTAAGGCGCTGCAAGCTTTGCGAGTTTTAACGGCAAACAAATGGGACGATATATCAGCTTGGCTGCTTTTCCGACGATCTGCAGCATTCTGCGGATGGTTATGTAATGTCCGGACAGAATGTAACCCTTACCCGACTCGCCGCTTTCCGCGCAAGCCAGAATTCCTTTTGCCACATCACGTACATCTACAAAATCATACCCGCCGCGCACGGCAAAGGGCAGCCTCCCGGCAAGGAAGGATTTTGCCATTGATGTAAAGCTTCCGCCGGACACATCACCGGGACCGATGATTCCGGAGGGAAAAACAATGCTGACGTTAAGTCCCTGCTGTGCTGCACTAAAGACCAATTCCGTTGCAGCTGCTTTACTTTTGGCATAATCGCCGTCTACAAGTCCCGGAGAAAACTCGCAATCCTCTGTAATGACGCAATTTTTAGGTTTTTCCGGTATGGCATGTACAGAACTGACATAGATCATTTTTCCTATGTGATGCTCCAGGCATTGTCGGACGACCTTACAGGTGCCGCCTATATTGACCTGATAGAGCTTTGAACCGGATCTTGAGGCGACGGAGATAATGCCGGCGCAGTGAATTACACAGGTTTTGTCATCAGCGTCTGCAAAGAACTGCTCAAGCGAGGCATCTTCGCATACATCGCCGACGACTGCATGAACCTCTCCCGGCAATAAAGCCGCATAAGGGTCATTATGCAGCACCAATGCGTCTACCCGTACATTGCGGCGTACCAGTTTCTCAACCACTGTCCGACCGAGAAAACCGGTGGCGCCGGTAATCAAATATCTGTTATACATACAGAAAACCTCCTTGAGATATCCATACAGATGTTGACTATCTTTCACAAGTATAGTATACTAAATATAAAAGATAAAAGCAATCGGCAATCACAGTCTATTTGAAAGAAAAGCAACATCACCTACGGAAGTGCTGCCAAACTTTGTAAACTTTTTTCGGAGGAAATTTGAATGGGGAAAACAGATGCCAGGAAACGCTATACACAAATGGTGCTTAAGCAGTCTTTATTAAAACTGCTGAAAGAGAAACCGGTCAACAAAATTACCGTAAAAGAGGTGTGCGAGCTGGCACAGCTGAACCGGGCGACCTTCTACGCTCATTACAGCGATTGCTTTGCACTGCTGGGGAGTATTGAAAACGAGCTTATCGGAGCGTTTGAACAGTCCCTTCGTTACGTAAACTCATTTGATGTTACGGCTCTTATAGAAGCTATTTACGAAATGATCGATCAGAACCGGGAGGCTTGCAGGGCTTTGATTCTCGGAAACACAAGTTCCACAATCCTTAAGCGAATGATTGCACTCGCCAAAAAGGACAGTATTGCTTACTGGCGAAAGGAACTGCCTATGGCCGGGGATGCGGAGCTTGAGATGATGTATACCCACCTGTCAAACGGTTTGATGCATGTTGTTGTGGAGGGCTATGATCAGTATAGCAAAAAGGAAATCATTCGCTTTGTCAGCCGAGTGGTGAAGATCAGCCTTTCGCTGCTCAAAAAGCCCGCAGAGTCTTTTGCGTAACTCAAAGAAGAATCAGAAAGAGGAATAGTTATTATGAAAGAAATAAAAACTGTTAAGAGAAGCTCTGAACAATATCCGTATCCGCCATGATAAGGTAAACGCCATTCTCGCTAAACAGTCGGCGCTCGAACGTCAGGTTTAGGAAAGCCGTAAAGAAGAGTCGAAAACAACCGAATAGTTTAAGGCGAGGGATATCCGCCCTCGCCTTTTTGAAAATAAGTGTTATTGACTTTGTGCCGGAAGATTGATACTCATCAGCCATTACTGTTTGCAATGGCCTGATCGATAAGCTTTTGCAGCGTCTCTGCCTGTTTCTTGGCGGTTATCGCACCGACGATAGGCTCGCCAACGATGTTGCCGTTTTTGTCAACTACATATGTGGTCGGATAGGAGTACAGTCCGGAAGTGAATTCACCGGCCTCGCTTTTTGAGTCAAACCAAATGTTTTTGTAGGATACACCCTTCTTCGTCAGAATATCCTTTGCATCGCTTATCGCCGTTTTATCCCCGTCAAGAGTGAACGAGTTGATTCCGACTACCGCACCGCCTTTTTCGGCAAGCTGTTTGTTCAGCGCTTCCAGGTCGGCAAGCTCGCCCACGCAGGGGCTGCAGGTGGTAAACCAGAAGTTTACTACGGTAACGGTGTTTTCCGCAAACAGAGTGCTGCTCTTCACTTCATTTCCGTCAAGATCCTTACCGTCAAATGCGGGGAATTTCATCAGATCGCCTTTTTCTGTCGGTTTGCCGTTCTCTGCCGGAACGCTCATATCGCCGTCGGACGGCTTTTTTCCGCAGCCGGGGAACTTTTGCTCAAGAACCGTCAGCTTTCCTTCGATCTCACGGATCTGTTCGGCGCCTTCTTTAAGCAGTTTCAGCTCATCTGCCTTGAATTGGTCCTTGGCGCCGTCGATAGTTTTAAGCAGGAAATCTCCGTAGTTTCCGCCGTCCTCGATCATCGCCGTGCCTTTATTGGCAGAGAGAAACACCTTCTCCCAAAGAGCGCTGTTTTCGGAAAGAATGGCATTTTCCTGCTCCATCAGTTTTTGATGAAGCTCGGTTGCTTCGTCCTTCGTGCCGGGTTCCATTGCCATAAGAGCTGCAATTGCTGCCTTTTTGTTTCCGTCATCTTTCTTGTTGTCTTTGCCTGTGCCGCAGGCAGCAAGGCTGAATATCAGCAGGAAGGCGGTCAATACGGTTAAAATTCTTGTTGTTTTCATTGTGTTTACTCCTTTTCTGTATCGGATATTTGTTTTGTTGTTTCCGTCTTTTCTGCGGGACGATCGCTTTCTTTTTCGTTGCCGAAGCCGTAGCGGAAGCTAACGGCCTTGGTGGGGCAGGCACGGACGCACATGCCGCAGCGGATGCATTCGGTGTGGTCGGGGGCTTTGGTTACATCCACATCCATCTTGCATGCTTTTGCACATTTTCCGCAGGAAACGCACTTGTGTTTATCAACTTTCATTCCGAAAAGTGATACCTTGTTAAGCAGCGCATAAAACGCGCCCAGCGGACACAGCCACTTGCAGAACGGGCGGTAGAAAACCACACTCAACACGATTACTGTAATCAGAATACCGAGCTTCCACGAAAAGAGCGCACCGAGTGCGGCGCGTATGCCGGAATTGACGGCGGCGAGAGGTATCGCTCCCTCAAGTACTCCTTGCGGACATAGGTACTTGCAGAAGAACGGATCTCCCATGCCAACATCGTTTGTGATAAGCATTGGCATCAAAACCACCATAAAAAGCAGAACAGCGTATTTTATGCAGGTCAGCGGCTTCAGCTTTTTGGTGGAGATCTTTTTGGTCGGAATTTTGTGCAGCAGCTCCTGAAACCATCCGAAGGGACACAGAAAACCGCAGATGAAGCGGCCGAGCAGCACACCGAGCAGAATGAGAAATCCTGTGATGTAGTAGGAAAAGTTGAATTTCGACGACCCCACCACTGCCTGAAACGAGCCGATCGGACAGGCCCCCGATGCCGCCGGGCAGGAATAGCAATTAAGTCCCGGTACACAGACAGCCTTTCCTTTCCCTTGATAAATTCCGCCCTTCAAGAAATTGGGCAGATGAAGGTTGGTCAGCAGTGCTGCACCTGCTTGGAACAGTCCCCGAAAGCGTGAGAGAAACTGCGATACGCCGCCTTTTTTTTTCTTCGCATTTTTGTTATCCAATTCCCACACACTCCAAACATAGCCGGACCGCCTTGCTTAGCACGGTATCCGCCTCTCCGCGCCAGACTCCGTAACACAGCATCGCAGTTCCGCAGATAAGCAGCGCAGCCTGAAAAACGGCTTTTTTCGATCGAATCAATTCGGTCACCCCTTCCTTTTGTGTCCTCATTGTATCACAAAGGATATAAAATCCCTGTTAAGAACGAAAACTTAACAAAAAACTTATCTCCGTGTGGTATAATATCCACAGAAAGTCTTTCTGCAGAAAGTCTTTCTGCGCAAGCCTTTACGGCTATCACCTCCCCGTGCTGCGCACGACTGTGGTATTGACGGTCTCGCAAAAATGCCCTTGTGAGCAAGCATTTTTTCGCGGTATAATAAAGTCGAAGAACCGGAAAAACAACGTAAGGAGATTTCCTATGCATATTTTAGTAGTTGAAGATGAACGCGCGTTATGTGAGACGATCGTCCGCAGTCTCAGACGACTCGCTTACAGCGTGGATTTTTGCCATGACGGAAACAAAGCGATCGAACTGCTCGGTGTGGAGCGATACGATCTTGCTTTACTGGATTTGAATCTGCCGGGGGCGGATGGGATGACGGTGCTCAGAACGCTGCGTCAAAACGACAGAGATACGAAGGTGTTGATTTTGTCGGCGCGCAGTGAGGTCGCTGACAAGGTGGAGGGGCTGGATGCCGGAGCCAATGATTATTTGGCAAAGCCTTTTCATTTAGAGGAGTTGGAAGCAAGGATACGCAGTCTTACCCGTCGTCAGTTTACACAGAATGATGTGGTTCTTACCTGCGGTGAGCTTTCCTTTGACACTAAGACCCGTATCGCCGCCGCCGGCGGACAGGAACTGTCACTTACCCGTAAAGAAATCGGGATACTTGAATACCTTCTGCTCAATCAGGGGCGTCCCGTCAGTCAGGAAGAACTGCTTGACCATGTATGGGACAACAGCGTGGATAATTTCAGCAATTCGATTCGGGTACATATTTCCGCACTGCGGAAGAAGCTGCGTGCCGCACTTGGTTTCGACCCCGTCCGCAACCGAATCGGTGAAGGGTACGTTATGGAGGAAGAGAAATTGTGAAAAAGCTATCCTTGCAATGGCGGATCACCTTAATGACGGTACTTCTTATCGGAGCAACCTGTGTTTTTATGAATGTTCTGATCGGATATTCCGGCAGGCATTATATGGATTCCATAGGCTCTTATATTACGGGCTACGGGGACACGGACAGGGGAGAACCTGATTATTTTGATCCCGAGCAAAAGAAGCTCGACGAGGAATTGACCATTGTTGTACACGGGGCGCAGGAATCATTTATCACCACTAACTGGTATATCACGGCAGCGGTAACGATTCTCGGCGGTGTGCTTGCGTACTTTTTAAGCGGACACGCGCTGAAGCCCCTGCGCACTTTTACTTCTCAAGTGGAAAAGGTTCAGCTGAACAATCTGACAGATATGAAGATCAGCGAAGATGTACTGCCGGAGTTCCGGCAGTTCAGCCGGTCGTTCAATCAAATGCTGGAACGTCTTGACGAAGGCTTTACCGCGCAGCGGCAGTTTACGGGAAATGCCGCTCATGAGCTGCGCACGCCGCTTTCGCTGATGCAGGCACAGCTTGAGCTGTTTTCCGCAGAGCATCCCGAGGTGTTGCCGGAAACGGCGGATTTTCTGCGCCTGCTGCGTGAACAGACCGAACGCATGACGCAAATGACGAAAACGCTGCTTGAAATGAGTGATCTCAAGACGGTGTCCTGCACAGACCGTATTGAATTAGCTCCTATGGTTGAGGAGATTTTTGCAGACCTTGTTCCGCTTGCGGACAGAAACGGAATAATACTTGAAAGCACAGGTGAGGGGGTTATGATCGGCAGTGACACGCTGATTTATCGTATGCTCTTTAATCTGGCCGAAAATTCTATACGTTACAATCGCCCGAACGGGACGGTGCGTATTGCGATCACCGATGAAAAAAATCGGCTAGTCATTCGGGTCGCAGACACCGGCTGCGGCATACCGGAGAAATACAGAGAAAGCATTTTTCAGCCATTTTTCCGGGTGGATAAATCCAGAAGCAGAGAAAACGGCGGTGTGGGATTGGGACTTTCGTTGGTGTGGGAGATCGTCGCACTGCACGGCGGTGAGATTCGGGTAGAGGAAAGTTCGGAAAAGGGAACGACTGTAGCGGTGAAGTTCCCGACAGACATGAAAATAAAGTAGCGTAGAAACAGCGGCAGGGAATGTTCCGTGTCGCTGCTTTTGCCGGTCAGCTTCCGTAAATATGAATCACTGTGTCAGCTTGCGTATAACACCGTTGAGGAACACCGCCATCTTTTTCGGCGACTGGCGGTTCTCACGATTCAGCCATTCCCGTATCACTGCATATCCGCCCTGATAAAAGAAAAGGCAGAGTTCGTTCCGTTCTTCCTCTGTGAAAGTTACGGGAATCGCCATATCAAGCTGCTTCCTAATAGTGGGCAGGTCGAACAGCTTGGTTGAAAAATCCTTGTCAGGCAGGGAATTGATAAGGACCTTGAAATGTTCTTCATCGTCAAGCAGAGCCTTCAACATACGACACAGGCAGTCCTCGCTGTCAGAGCCGTTGTCGGATAGAATTTCTTCTAATTTACGAAAACAGTCATTTTCAATGTCGGTTAAAAGATCATACTGACTGCCGTAGTATTTGTAGAATGTGACCCGGTTAAGTTGGGCTTCGGCACACAACTCATAGATAGTGATTTTTTCAAGAGGCTTTTCTTTCAGCAGCTTTATCAAGGCGTTTTTCAGCAGCATCTTACTCAGCCGCACTCTTTGGTTCTCCATAGACTCTCCTTTCGGCTAACAAATGATGCAAATTTGTTTAATTCAAAGCATAGGCGCTTGGTTGTGTTTGCGTCATGCTTTTTTAAAATGAACAGTCTGTTGACTTTACATCTGATTGTAATTATACTATAGACACAGGGACTTGTCAACAGTAACCCGGGAGGTGTGCTTATGAAAAGGCTTACAAATTTTGTTGTAAATAAACGGAACATCATTCTCTCCGCTATGCTGATATTGACAGCGGTCTGCGCTTTTTTGATACCGAAGGTCAGCGTAAACTCGGACATGACCAAATATCTGCCGGACGATTCCTCGATGAAACAAGGTATTTCTCTTATGGAAAAGGAATTTCCGACGATGGGGGAATCCTACACGATTCGGGTGATGTTCAAGAGTCTCAGCAGTGAGAAAAAGACAGAATTAAAAGATGCGCTTGCCGCAATTGAGAATGTAGACGGCGTGACCTATGACATGGACAGCGGCGATTATAACAGCGGGGAATATACCCTCTATATTCTCAACACCAAATACGGATATGACACCCGGGAGGAGGCAGCCGTTGAAAAGCAGATTAAAGAAAAGTTCTCCGACTATGAGGTCACGGTGAAGAACGACGACGCCTCGGCTCCGGACATTCCGCTTTCGGTATATCTTGCGGCGTTCGGAATCATTCTTGTCGTTCTGCTCATCTCCTGCGGCTCATATTTTGAACCGATACTGTTCCTTGTCACAATCGGCATTGCCGTTGTGCTGAACCTCGGAACGAACTTCTTTCTCGGAGAAATCTCGGATGTCAGTTTCGGTATTGCGGCGGTGCTGCAGCTCGCGCTGTCGATGGATTATTCCATAATTTTGATGAACCGTTACCGGCAGGAGCTGAAAAAAACCGACGATCGTAAGGAGGCAATGGAAACCGCCCTGCGCGCCGCCTTCAGCTCGATCACGGGCAGCGCCGTAACCACGATCGTCGGATTGCTGGTGCTGGTTTTTATGAGCTTTAAAATAGGTGCGGACATCGGTATTGTACTGGCAAAGGGCGTTGCATTCAGCATGCTATGCGTGTTCACCGTTCTGCCGGCGCTTATACTGCTGTCGCATAAGCCGATTGAAAAAACCGAAAAGAAAAAGCGAACGGAAAAAGCGCATAAGAAAGCTCTTTCGGCGGTGCTGGGCGGTTTCAGCTACCGCTTCCGCGGCGTTATCGCGGTACTGTTCGTTCTGCTGTTTATCGGCACAGGCTATCTGCAGTACGGGACGAAAACCGTCTATACACTGTCCGAGAAGGACATGATTGCCGATGTTTTTCCGAAAGACAACACACTTGTCCTGCTTTATGAGAACGCAGACGAAAACAAGATTGCGGAGATTGCGTCGGTTCTGGAAAAAAAGGACGGGGTGAAGAGCGTTGTTTCCTATCCTACGACGATCGGCAATCAATGTTCCGTAAAAGAAATGTCGGATATGCTCTCGGTGATGGGCGGAGGCTTACAGGCAAGTGAAAAACTGCTGCATCTCGTTTATTATCACTACCATGCAAACGGCAAGACAGCGCCTATGACACTGTCTGATTTTCTTGGCTTCCTTTCGGGCACAGTGGCGGCTGACCCGATGTTCTCCGATTATATAGACCAAGCTGCGGCGGGACAGCTTGCAGCGCTGAAACCTCTGACAGACAAAGATTCACTGACCGCTCCCGTGCCGCCTGCCGCACTCGCGCAGTCGCTCGGTATGAATGCGGAGCAGGTGACGCAGCTCTTTATGCTTCGTTACGGGTCGGAATACGCGCCGGACAAAACCATGTCGCTGTATGAATTTGTTTCATTTCTTACGGAGAATGTTATCCCGAATCCTCAATATGCCGCTGTGCTTGACGATACGGCAAAGGCAAAAATATATCAGACAAAGACGATTACCGACGCTGTTGTAAGCGGCAAGGAATTCACGGCTGAGGAAATGGCGGAATTCCTCGGCGGAATAAGCGACAAATTTAATGAGAACACAGTTGAACTGCTCTATCTGTACAGTGCGAGCTTGAAACAGGGAAACGCACAGATTGCCATGTCTCCGGAAATGTTGGTAAAGTACATTGAAAAGTTGGCTTCCGAGCAATCGTTTTCGTCTCTTTTTTCCGCCAAACAGAAAGACGGCATTGCAAAGGCAAGAGAGCAGCTTGATGACGGGCTACGACAGCTTAAGGGCGAAAAGCATTCGAGGATGACCGTCACGACCAAATTGCCGGTTGAGTCGGAGAAAACCTCGGCGTTTGTAAAAAAAATAACCGAAATATGCGATGAAAAGCTGTCCGGTGAATATCATCTTATTGGAAACAGTGCAATGGTGAATGAAATGGAGTCCGGCTTCAGCCGCGAACTGCTGCTCATCACACTGCTTACCGCTGTATCCATCTTCGTCGTGGTTGCATTGACATTCCGGTCGCTCGCCGTACCTGCAATTCTAGTACTGATCGTACAGTGCGGCGTGTTTATCACTGTCGCTGCATTAGGCGCAATAGGCGGTTCGATATACTATCTGGCACTGCTGATTGTGGAATGCATCCTGATGGGCGCAACTATCGACTACGGAATTCTGTTTACAAGCTATTACCGTGAGATGCGGGCGACCTTTTCCGCAAAGGAAGCGATCGCTGCCGCATATAAAGGAAGCATTCATACCATCTTGACCTCCGGTACAATTATGGTGCTGATCACCGCCGTAATAGGTCCTCTGTTCGGCAACCCCACCGTTGAACAGATCGTCCGCACACTGTCGGTCGGTTGTGCTTCCGCTATGTTTCTTATCTTGTTTATCCTGCCGGGTATTCTCGCTTTGTGCGATAAAATTGTTGTGGGAAAAGGGAAGAAACAGTAAAAAAGCATTTTGCCCAATTAATTAAGAGGCTTGCATATTACCCGGATTTGACAACACCTCCTGCTGTAGCTTCTATTTCTACATCAGGAGGTGTTTCTTCACTGTCCGTTTTTCGTAAAGTTGTTCGACTGTCCGTACTCTGCCTGTGCATTATTCCCACGGAAGCCGAACTTCTTCTTGCCTTTCTTTTCGGGGCGGCTTTAATTATCCTCGGAAGGGGGCTTTTTTCTCTGAACCAATCAGTCAATGACGCCCATTGGAATCAAAATCGGAACTGCACTTACCAAAACGTAAAATATGCCGCTGATTCAGGCGGTCGGCTTTAACATAGGTCTTGAAATAACAGCAGCAGACCCGGATCTTCAGGTACTTGCCAAAACAGTGTCTCATACCGGTTCTTTTCTGCTGCTTCTAACCGACGGCGCAGGGGCATCGCCGCAATCGGCGTTTTATAAACGGGAGCAGTATGTGTATCTGTTATCTTTCAAGGGAGGACAGCGGAACCGAGAAAACATTGCGCGTTGCCCGAAAGGAAGGCCTTCAAGTAATCAATATTGCCGGAAAAGCCGGACTGCAGATTAAAGTGAAAAGGTTTACATGATATTGGTGAGTCTGGTTATCAGGCTCACTTTTTATGATAAATAATAAAAAATTTCGGTTATCCACTTGACATCTTCTTCTGTAACTATTATAATTACAGTAGAAGATGTAACTAAAAATATTACAGAAAGATTTCGTGTACCGAGGAGGTAATCGTTACGAACAGTTCATTCAGCATTGCCGTACATGCGTTGGTCTATCTCAATCACATGGAAAGGGTACTCAGCAGCGAGGAGCTGGCACAGAATGTCTGCACCAATCCCGTGCTGATACGCAAGGTCATGTCAAAGCTGAAAAAAGCAGGCTTTGTGGATACCAAGGGCGGCAATAACGGAGGATATTTATTTATCGCTGATGCCGATAAACTCACGCTGGAGCAGATCGCCGAGGCGATCGACGCAAAATTTGTCGGTTCACCGTGGAGAAGCGGTGATATGGATAAGGCGTGCTTAATCTCCTCGGGAATGGGTGAGATCATGCAGAATATTTACCGGCAGCTTGATGAGAATTGTAAAAAAAGTCTGCACGGTATTACTGTGGCGGATATCGACCGAAAGATACTGAAGCATGGAATGGAGCCGACTGTCAATGAAGAAAAATAGCTGAAAATCGGTGCGGTTCTCATTTTTACCGCCACTTATTATGAGTGCTGTTGTAGGTTGTTTGTCTTATGCTGTACGGTGGCGTACGGGAAACTGTTCCGTCGGCGGAGATGCTTTTCTCTGTGCCGGAGCCGGAGCGATGTTTCTTCTTCTGACGGCAACTCTTTTTGTACAAGCAAGATACAAAAAATCAATCGGACGGAGCTCCGATCGTAATTCAAAAAGGAGGCGGAAATATGGAACGAATCATACGGGTTTCAGTTCTTCTTTGGGCTGCGGTCCTTCTTTTTACCGGATGCGGAATCGGCAATGATACAAACAATACGGATTTAGAAGGCATGCCAAAGGAGGCAGAACAAATGGATTTTTCAAAAGAAAAGCAGAATGTGATCTATCTTGCCGGCGGCTGTTTCTGGGGATTGGAACATCTGATGCAGTCGATCCCCGGCGTTATCGATGCCCAAAGCGGCTATGCCAACGGTACGTGCAAAGCGGATGCCGACTATAAAACGGTTTGTGCGGGCAGCACCGGTTTTCGTGAGACGGTGCGCGTAGAGTATGATTCCGAAAAGGTCAGCCTTGACGCTTTGCTGCTTGCATATTTCTATGTAATAGATCCGACGGTGCAGAATCGGCAGGGAAACGATGTGGGAAGTCAGTATCAGACCGGAATTTATTACACAAACGAAGCTGCAAGAGAAACGGTGCAGCGGATATATGACCTTGAAAAGAGTCGCAGGACGAAGTTTTTTGTAGAATGCGGTCCGCTTCTCAATTTCTATCCGGCTGAGGAATACCATCAGGATTATCTGCAAAAGAATCCGGGTGGTTATTGCCATATCCCGCGGGAGGAAATCGAACTGTTTTCAAAACTGAGGATCGATCCGGGTGACTACAGAAAGCCTGCTGCCGAGTCAATACGCGAAAAGCTTACGGCAGAGCAATATCGTGTCACACAGGAAAATGAAACCGAACGCCCATTCCAAAATGAGCTTTGGAACAAATTTGAAAAAGGTATTTATGTGGATGTAGTGACCGGCGAACCGCTGTTTTCTTCAACCGATAAATTTGAAAGCGGCTGTGGCTGGCCGGCATTTTCAAAGCCGATAGAAGCCCCTGCAGTCATTGAACGGCAGGACGACAGCCACGGAATGCGCAGAACAGAGGTGCGCAGCCGAGCCGGAGACTCCCACCTCGGTCATGTGTTTGAGGAAGATCCCGATTCGCCGAACGGTGTGCGCTATTGTATCAACAGTGCGGCGCTGCGTTTTATCCCCTTTGAAAAAATGGAAGCCGAGGGATACGGATATCTTTTGTTCCTCTTCGACTGACAAACAAAGGAGACCGACATGGAGGTTGTGATTACCTTTTTGGAAGGCTTTATTTCCTTCATTTCCCCCTGTATGCTGCCGCTTTTGCCACTGTATATCTCATATTTTGCTGGAGGAGCGGATAAAAAGCATAAAGTTTTTTTGAGAGCGCTTAGTTTTGTGCTTGGCTTTACCGTCGTGTTCAGCGCGCTCGGACTGTTTGCCGGCACAATCGGAGCTTTTTGAGGGAATATAAGATTGTTGTAAACATTATCGGAGGAATATTGATCGTTGTGTTCGGTCTGTCTTAATGAAAAATGTGCATATTGCACACTCCGGTGCTATGAATAAAAAAGCGCCTGAAAAACTTTAAAAATCACTGACGGAGGTAAAAACAGATGCTGAATATCACAAAAAGCAATTTTGAAAAAGAGGTTATTTTCTCTGAAATTCCCGTTGTTCTTGATTTTTGGGCGACGTGGTGCGGTCCTTGTAAAATGCTTTCTCCCGTTCTCGATGAACTTGCCGCGGAATACAGCGACAGGGCACGCTTTTGTAAGGTCAATGTGGACGATGAGCCGGAGCTTTCCGCCCGTTTCGGTATTGCAAGCATTCCAACGCTGATCTTCTTTAAAAACGGAGAAATTCTAAAAAAGACCGTCGGGCACCGCGAAAAAGACGAGCTTGAGGAGACGCTGAAGGAACTTATCTGAGGTTGTTGCTGCGAGTTGAAAATGATGCTTATACGCGACTTTTGATTCTTACGGTTTTGTGACAATTTTCAGGCGTTTTTGCGGTGAATGGGCTGCTTTGTTTTGATATACTTATGTTGCGGGAAGGAAAACCGCAAATAATAATAAAGGAGCACTTACTATGAAAAGCAAAAAAACCGTATTTGCAGCAGTTCTCACTCTTGTACTTGCGCTGAGCATTGTTACCGTATCTGCAACTGCTGCTTCGGCAAATGTGAAGAAGTCGGGAGAACCTGTGAATGATCCATGCATTGCCGCTGCAGAGGTTTCCGGCGAATGTGTCGGACAGCCGCTTGAAGGCTTTGTTAAAAATCTGAGCTCACTGAGCGAACAGGAGAAATCGGCTCTGATTGCAGACCTTGCCGAGATTGAAAAGTATGAGAATCAGATCAACGAAATCTACTCCCGTATGACAGATGAAAACGAGAAACGACTCTGCGATGAAATCGACACCCTTGATGAAAAACTCACGGCGGTTCTCGAAAGAAACTCAGAGCTTTGGGAACGCGTCAACGATGAGTATGATGAAAAGATTGCGGCAAACGAGCCGGATATGACCTTTGAACTGAATGAAGCGGATTTTGATGACATCTGCCCGGCAGAGGGCTCCTACGAGGAATTCATCAAGGGTATGAGCTCACTGAGCGAACAGGAGAAAACGGCTCTGCTTGCAGATCTTGCCGAGATTGAATCGCTGGAAATGCAGATCGACGAGCTTTACTATCGCATGACTGATGAGAACGCAGATCGACTTTATGGTGAGGTCGATGCTCTCTACGAAAAACTCGACTCGGTTCTTGATCGTAATGCGGAGCTTTGGGATCGTGTCGACGCCGAGTATGATGAAAAGATTGCGGCAAACGAGCCTGATATGACATTTGAACTTAAAGAAGTCGATCTTGAGGTCTGCGAAAGAAGCAGATGAATTTTACATACAGAGCCGTGTCGGAGCGGCACGGCTCTGTATCGGTTTTGGGGGGCATCATGAAACAGCTTATCTATATTGCAGAGGATGAAAAAAACATAAGAGAAACTCTTCGGAGCTTTCTCGAAAATGACGGATATGAGGTGTGCGCGTTTGAAACAGGCGACGCACTTTTAGGCGCGTTTTTTAAAAGACGCTCCGATCTTGTTATTTTGGATATTATGATGCCCGGAACCGACGGACTTACCTGCTGCCGCCTCATCCGTGAAAAGAATAATGTTCCCATCATTCTTCTGACGGCAAAGGATACCGAATACGACTATGTTAACGGTATTCTGCAAGGCGGTGACGACTATTTGACCAAGCCGTTTCGCCCGACGGTTCTCCTGATGCGTGTTAAATCTCTTCTTCGCCGTGTAGAGATGGAAAGAGGCGGAGACCCGACGGACAGGGATGTTGCCGTTGGAGACCTACGTTTTTCGGGTGATGAGAAGCAGCTTTTCTGCAAAGAAAAGCCTCTTGCACTTTCTCCGAATGAGCTGAAGATGCTCCTCTTTCTGATGCGTGGTGAGGGCAAAGCGTTTTCACGTGACGAGCTTCTTAACCAGATCTGGGGATACAATGACGAAGTGGAAACCAGAGTGACCGATGAAACATTGCGCCGCATACGCAGCAAGCTTTCCTCTGCGGACAGCAATGTGCAGATTGAGACGGTTTGGGGGTACGGTTATCGCCTGCGATCGGACGGAGTCGGAAAATGAAAAATATAAGAAGAAAAATTACCGTATCCGTCCTCGGTACGATGCTGTTTGTTTTTGCGTCGATGCTTGCTACCGTTAATATCTTTATTCCGGAATATCTGACTTCAGAGGCGCAGAAGGCGATACTTTTGGAGGATGAACGTAAGGATCCTTTCCCGCTTGCCGAAACAATGGACGATGGGGAGGAGCATTTTCTTACATCCAGTGTTCGGTATCTTGAAGTTGAAGATGGTCTTACAGAGTCAGAACACCTTTCAAAAGCTGAATATCAATTGAGGAAATACTGCCGGGAGGAAAAACCGGCCGCTGATGAATTTCATACACTGAAAACCGGCGGCAGCCGATTTGTTTTCCGAATATCACAGGTTGAAGCCGATGAATATGAGGACGCATATTCGTACATTCTGTATGTGGATGTCGGGGCAGTTATGCAGTATTCGGCTTATCTGAATGCCGTTTTTTTCGCGGTGCTGGCAGTGCTCAGCGTGCTGGTCTGTCTCTTTGGCTGGAAACTCGGCGGCTATGTTGAAAAGGCGCACGAATCCCAGAAATGGTTTTTTCAGAATGTGTCACATGAGCTGAAAACGCCGATGATGGCAGTTCAGGGCTGTGCGGAGGGAATTCATACCGGGGTTCTGGATCCTGCCGAAGCATCGGGGGTTATTCTGGAAGAGATTGAACAGATGTCCGAATTGGTAGAGGAACTGCTTACGCTCTCCCGATTGGAGTCGGGACAAGCTAATGCGGAGTTCCATTCGATGGATGTTCGTGAGGTTTTATATGACTGTCTGCGCAGCACGGAACAACTGGCGGAGCAGAGAAAACTGTGCATCACCCCATGCTTTGACGAAAAACCTGTTTTGGTAAACTGCGATGAGGTTCAGCTCCGCCGTGCGTTTACCAATATCATCACCAACGCACTGCGGTATGCAAAAGGGAAAATACAAATTGAATGTAGGGCAGACAGAGGAAAAGCCATTGTCCGTATCCATGACGATGGAGAGGGCATTGCGCCGGAGCTTTTGCCGCACATTTTCGACCGCTTTTTCAGCACCCGTAAGGGCGGCGCCGGAATCGGACTTTCTCTTGCAAAGGAGATTGTGTCATTGCACAAAGGCACAATATCCGCGTCAAACGACGGCGGCGCGGTGTTTGAGATCAGCCTTCCCCTGAGATAAACGACGTAATTGTTAATGTTGTTCGGGTTACAGATAATGTTATGAAAACAAAACCTAAAGTGAAAGGAAACTATATTATGAAAAAGATTATTGCGCTTGCACTTGCTGCCGTCTTTGTCCTTTCTTTTGCAGCCTGTGCAAAACAAAACGGTGAAAGCGGGACAACCACGCCTTCCGATGTCCCCAAAGGGCAGGTCAAAAGCGCTTTGGAAATTCTTGAAAAGGTCTGGAGCAAGTATTCAACCGACGAAAAATTCCCTGCAACAGGCGGTTCCGAAAAGCATATGAAGGAAGATATGCCCGGCAAATTCGATGTTTCCGATGCAGAAGCCCTTGACTTTGAACTCGGCTTCCCGAAGGCAAACGCTTCCGAGATTGACGATGCCGCATCGCTTATGCATATGCTGAATCAGAACAACTTTTCCTGCGGCGTATACCATGTTAAAGGCTCCGGAAACGCCGAAGCACTTGCGGGTAAAATTAAAGAAAACATTCTTGCACGCCAGTGGCTGTGCGGATTTCCCGAAAAGCTCGTCATTCTGACCGTCGGCGATTATATCGTTTCCGTGTTTGGCGCAAGGGAACTGACAGACACCTTTACAGCCAAGCTGTCCGCTGAATACAGCTCAACAAAACAGCTTTTCGATGTTCCCATCGCATAAAACTGAGCCATGCTGTTTTCAAGTATAACTTTTCTGTATTGCTTTCTGCCGTGCGTTTTGCTCGTGTATTTCGTTGTTCCCGACCGTATGAAGAATCTTGTGCTTCTTTTGGCAAGCCTGTTCTTCTACGGTTGGGGAGAACCGAAATATCTTGTTTTTATGCTTGCGGCGGTCACGCAGTCATATATTGCCGCGCTTTTGGCTGAACGCTTTCGCGGGACGAAAATTGCCAAGCTGGCGCTTGCCGTTTCGGCAGTCGCCAGCCTCGGTCTGCTTGCATATTGCAAATATGCGGACTTTTTTATCGGAAACTTCAATGCGGTAACAGGTCTTTCCATCCCGCTTCTGAAGGTGGCTCTGCCGGTAGGTATCAGCTTTTATACATTCCAGATCCTGAGCTATGTCATAGATGTTTATCGCGGCGACGTGCCGGCACAGCGCAATTTTGTTGATCTTGCCATGTATGTTGCGATGTTTCCTCAACTGATAGCCGGGCCCATTGTCCGCTACTCAGACATTGCCGGAAGCCTGAAAAACCGGAAAACCACGCTTGCCGATGCGGCAGAGGGAATCACGCGTTTTTCCGTCGGATTTGCAAAGAAGATACTTCTTGCAAATTCGGCGGCACTTCTTGTATCCGAATTCAAGGCGTACGGCGAGAAAACCGTGCTGTTTTATTGGCTGTACGCCGCGGCATATATGCTGCACATCTATTTCGACTTTTCCGGGTATTCAGACATGGCGATAGGACTCGGACGCATTTTCGGATTCCGCTTTTCCGAAAACTTCAACTATCCGTATGTTTCCGCAAGCATTACGGAGTTCTGGCGCCGCTGGCACATCTCCCTCGGCGGCTGGTTCCGCGACTACCTTTATATTCCCCTCGGCGGAAACCGCGTAAAGCCTATACGGCATGTTTTTAACATCCTTGTCGTCTGGGCGGCGACCGGCTTCTGGCACGGGGCATCGTGGAATTTCATTTTCTGGGGACTTCTTTATGCGGTACTTTTGCTGTTTGAAAAATATATTCTGCACCCGAAAAGACGGCATGCCGTGCCTATGCACATCTACACGATGCTGTTTGTCGTGCTCGGTTTCGTACTGTTCGATTCGGCAAGTATTGCCGACGCATTTATGAGCTTTAAGTCCCTGTTCGGGTTTGCCGGAATCCCCGCCGCGAACACGGCTTCGCTTTATTATCTGAAAAGTAATCTCATACTGCTTATTATAGCTGCGCTCGGCGCAACCCCTTTGCCTAAAAGGATTTATGAGAAAATCGGAGGGACGGCGGGCGGCAGCAGGGTTCTTGCCGTTCTGACGCCGACAGCGACGGTCGCTTCGATTGCCGTATGTACGGCGTATCTGATCGACGGTTCGTTCAATCCGTTCGTTTATTTCCGGTTCTGACTTGCTGCTTTAAACTTTTCCCCGGAGGAGTATTATGAAGAAAAACCAACAAATACTTACATTGGTTTTGTCACTTGGCTTCATTGCGGTTTTTGCCGCTTGGTTTTGGATTTTGCCCGACGCCGATGAATCGACAGTCGAAAGACGGCATCTTGCGAAATGCCCCACGCTGTCCTTTTCGTCGGTTGCAAACGGCAGCTTTATGAACGGCTTTGAAAACTATATGCTCGACCAGTTTCCGCTGCGGGACGGCTTTCGAACACTCAAAGCAGCCGCAAATGCAAAGGTGTTTATGCAAAAGGATAACAACGGACTTTATTCCGTCGGAGAGCACCTCTCAAAGCTGGATTTTCCGACGGACTTCGATTCGGTTGACCGTGCCGCACAGCGGTTTCGGTATGTGTATGACGCTTATCTCCGGAACAGCGGAACAAAGACATATCTGTCGGTAATACCCGATAAAAATGTTTTTATTGCATCGCCAAACGGCTATCCGGACAAGGATTACAAGGCTATTGTCAAACGCCTCGAAAACGGATTTCCGGAGGCAAGGCATATTGATATTTCAGGGCTTCTGTCGGCTGATGATTTCTATTACACCGATTCACACTGGCGCCAGGAAAGAATACTGAAGGTTGCCGACGAAATTGCGGATAAAATGGGCACGGAGCGGATGGGAAAGTGTGAAAAGCATGACGCGGGCGTTTCTTTTTACGGCGTCTATTACGGTCAGGCAGCCCTCCCGCATGCACCGGAGAGGCTTTTCTATCTCGATAACGCGGTGATACGGAGCCTTAAGGTATATAATGCCGAAACATCGTCTGACATTCCTGTTTATGACCTCAGCGCTGCCGCAGGCAGAGATCCTTATGAAATGTTCCTCGGCGGTGCGCGTTCGATCATCAGGATCACAAACCCGAATGCCGCGAAAGAACGGCGGCTCATCGTTTTCCGGGATTCGTTCGGCAGCAGTATAGCACCGCTTCTTACAGCGGGCTATTCCGAAATAACGCTTGTCGATATCCGCTATATCTCGCCTTCCTCTCTCGGAAAGCAGATCGACTTTACGAAAACAGACGATGCGCTGTTTCTTTATTCCGCATCGGTCATCAATAACAGCGAAACGATAAAGTAATGAGGAACTACATCTATGATGAAAACGAAAAAAGCTGTTCGCGTTGGGCGAGATCCGGTGTAGACAGTCTCAAAAAGAGATAAAACAACGGCATTATTATATAGAGCGCTGTGGGTTATTACGGTTGAAAGTCAAGGCAGCTTTTTTGAGAAGCCGGACACCAAGGCAAGGGCGCGCAAGCCGTCAATGTTTGTAGGTTTAATATCTGTTTTTGGGATAGCAGTGTAATGTTGTTTCCTCACTCACATCTGAGTGCAATTGATTATGTCGTCATTCTTCAGCGCGGCGTTTGTTCAGTTTGGGGCAGAGAAGAGAAGCCGGGTGAAGCATAAAACACGAAAAGGCAGCCGTTCATGTGCGGCTGCCTTTTTTAATGTTATAATCCTGCCTGTTTGCGAAAGAAACCGACGTGTACGCTGTCGGGAAATTCATCGGCTGCAATGTCTGATTACATTCCGAGCGTTGCGGCGCCGATGATGCCTGCGTCGTTGCCCATTTCTGCGATCTTGATTTCGGTTTTCTTTGCATAATCGGGCAGATGAAGCATCTCGTCGATCTTTTTCTTCAGCGGAACGAGAAGGTTGTCTCCTTCGTTGCATATTCCGCCGCCGATCGAAAGCACATCGGGCTGGAAGATGCGGAGAATGTTAGTAAGTCCGCAGGCAAGATAGTCAATGTAATCTTCGACAACCTCTGTCGCTGCAGCATCTCCCGATTTCATAGCGGAGAATGCGGTTTTTCCGGAAATGCGACCTTCGTTTTTCGCTACAATCTTGTCCATGAGCGTTTCGCGTCCGGTGCTGTGGCACTCGCTGAGCTTATCCTTGGTCATGTTTACAAGACCGGTGGCGGAGCTGTAGGATTCCCAACAGCCGTTGCGTCCGCATGAGCAGGGACGACCGTCCTTCTCAATAACCATATGACCGAGCTCGGCTCCGGCGAAGTTGAATCCCGAGTATACCTGACCGTCGAGAACGATCCCGCCGCCGACCCCCGTTCCGAGAGTGATCATGACGGAAAATTCGGCGCCCTTTGCGGCTCCGGCTACAGCCTCGGCTTTTGCAGCCGCATTTGCGTCATTCTCGATCATTACGTGCTTTACTCCGGACATCTGAGAAAGCTTCTGCGCAATCGGGTAATTCATGAACGGAAGGTTGTTTGCGTAAACAATGATTCCGGTGTCGCGGTTTGCGGTTCCCGGTGTGGCGATGCCGGCGTATTCAATATCTTCCACGGTGAGCGAGCAGTCGGCAACAAGATCCTTGCAGAGCTTTGCCATATCGGCGATGATCTCATCGGCCTCGCGCTCTGCCTTGGTCGGCACAGAGCCTTTCTTTACAATCTTACAGTTTTCATCGACGACACCTACAGCAATATTGGTACCGCCGAGGTCGATTCCGAGATAATACATAATTTTCCTCTCATCAAACTCGTTTCCGAGTGTTATCTTCTGTTTATTATATCCCATTATTATGCGGGTGTCAATAGATTGCTTCCGATTGCCTCAAAGAAACGCGGGATTTTTCGAAATTGAAACTTTTGTGCAAAATGTATACATGTAAAAAAATCGGCTGAAAAACTGTGCAGAATTCACAAACAAAAAAATGTCACCAAGTTTTACAATTCATTCAAAAGCGTATCTTTGTCGAACAAAAAAGTAACGCATACTTACTTTGCAACGCGCACCGGAATAAAAACGAAAAAAAAGCTCGAAAATACTGATGAAAACGACGATTTTCATGCAGTGGGCACTTTGCACAAGTAAATCTCGTTTACCTCAAAAACCTTTCGGAGCACTTTTTTAAAAAACGGACAGAAACAGGAAAATACAGGCGCGGAGATAACCCCGCCAAAACGAAAAAAACTGACGGTTATAGGCAGTTGACTATGCAAAACAGAGCATTGCGGTGCTTGACAATCGGGCTTTATTGTGATATTATTACTAATATATTTATAGTCAGATATTCTGCTATTTTTCTGGAAACAGGTAGGAGGACAGCTTCCATGCGAGGAAACACATTTAAAAGGCTGATAAGCCTGGCGCTTTGCGCAGCCATGTTGGTTGCCGCTGCGGTTCCGGTATTTGCCGAGGAGCAGACGGTTACTTCATCCGACGGCAGCGCCGGCGGCACATCAAGCGGATACAACAAGACTACGCTTGCTGATCTCAGCGATCAGCTCAGCTTGATTTCGTACAGTCAGTATCTGGAGAATCATGCCGGGGTGAGCGCCGGGACAAAAGAGATTGTGATCAATGCCGCAGATTACGATGAAAAGGCCACCACGGCTAAGAATATAACCAAGGAGTCCGGAGTTTACGGGCTCGAGGACGAGGTCGTTCTTACCGACGATGCCGGAAAGATAACGTGGTCTTTCAATGTCGAAGAAGAGGGCATGTATTCAATAAAGGTAGACTATGCGCCGTATTCATCGAGAAAAACCAATATCGAGCGTATTTTCTACATCAATGACGAAGTCCCTTTTTCGCAGGCGCGTTACATGAACTTCCTCAAGACATGGACGTTCAACTATGTTGAGCAGGAGGACGGCACGGTGCGTTTCGCAAAGGATGCTTCCGGAAACGAGCAGCGTCCGGATGCGCAGTGCGAGTTGAAGTGGAACACCATGGAGCTCTCCGATTCGGATACATATTATCAGACTCCTTTTACCTTCTACTTCAAGAAGGGCATCAACACGATATCGTTAGAAGGCGTGCGCGATGAGATGTACATCTCCAAGATAACGCTGTATACCTTCGATACTCCTCGTTCCTATGAAGAGAAGCTTCAGGAATACAGCGACAAGGGCTATACCTACGGAAATGCGACCATTCACATTGATGCCGAAATGCCCGAGTCGGTTTCAAACTATACGATTTACCCGCAGAACGACCGTTCTTCGGTTATCACCGAGCCGCAGAATCCTACTCGTATCATGAGAAACATAATCGGCGGCGACAGCTGGCAGAGTACTGGCGAATGGGCAAAGTACACCTTTACCGTTCCGCAGGGCGGTGCCGGTCTTTACAGTGTCGTTGCAAGATATAAGCAGGATATTTCCGACGGCGTGTTTGTATCGAGAACCGTAAAGATCGACGGCGAAGTTCCGTTCACCGAAGCATACGGATGCCGCTTCGCTTACGGTACCGAGTGGAATGTGATCAAGCTCGGAAACGGAACGTACGAGTTCCTGTTCTATCTTGACGAAGGCGAGCACACGATCGAGCTTATGGCTACGCTCGGAGATTTCGGTGACATTCTTTCGAGAGTGCAGGAAATTTCCAGAAGCCTGAATGACTCATATCTTCAGATAATGAAGTTGACCGGTGTTCAGCCGGATGCAAACCGTGACTACGGCTTCGGACGCATCATGCCCGAGGTTATCACGAACATCAGCGCGAAAGCGGAAGAGCTCCAGGGAATCGTTGAGTACATTGAGACGATCACTCAGTCGAGAGTCTCCTCGAACGCTACTCTTGAATCTGTAATAACCATCCTCAAGCTGATGGCTTCGGATGAAAAGGAGATTGCGGCAAATCTTTCGTCTTTCAAGGATCAGCTCGGAAGCCTCAGTTCATGGGTCACCGACTTTGAGGTTCAGCCTCTCAAGCTCGACTACATTACGATCCAGAGTCCCGAAGCGGAACTTCCGCGCGCGGAAGGAACCTCTTGGCAGGCATTTAAATATGAGATCTCGATGTTCTTCGGAAGCTTCTATACCGATTACAGCAGCCTTTCGTCGATGGACAACGAAGGCGAAGTTTACACAGACTCGATCGAATGCTGGACCTCGAGCGGACGCGACCAGGCTCAGATAATGAGAAACCTTGTTGACTCCGGATTTGTAAAGCAGAACAAGACAAAGGTTACCCTTAAGCTTGTAGACGGCGGAGCACTGCTCCCGTCGATCCTTGCGGGAATCGGTCCCGACGTTTCGCTTGACCCTACGGGCGGTGTTATAGACTACGCTATCCGAGGAGTATGTCTCCCGCTTGAAAATTATCAGGATTTTGATAAGGTCTGCGAGCGCTTTGACGAATCAGCGCTTGTGCCGCTTTCACTTTACGGTCACACATATGCGCTTCCGGTTTCTCAAAACTTTCCGATGATGTTCGTAAGAACCGATATCCTTGCTGACCTCGGAATTGAGATTCCCGAGACATGGGATGAGCTTCTCTCCATGGTTCCGGTTCTTCAGTATAACAACATGGATGTCGGAATGCTGAACTCATTTGAAATGTTCCTCTATCAGAGAGGCGGAGATCTTTGGGATGAGACAAGCGATGTGCTTGAGGAGAAAGGCTGGAGAGTCAACCTTGACGATAATCTTTCGCTTTCCGCATTTGAGGATATCTGCGAAATGTTCACTCAGTACTCACTGCCCGTTTCCTTTAACTCCGAGACGAGATTTAAGGAAGGCAGCATGCCGGTTGTAATTACCGACTACAGCTTCTACACGACAATAACGATTTTCGCACCGGAAATTTCCGGACTTTGGGAAATGGTTCCGATTCCCGGAACAAAGGATGCCAAGGGCAATATCAACAACGACGCGATCGCCACTGTTTCGGGACTTATGATGATAAAGAGCTGCCGCAACGAGGAAGCCGCATGGAAATTCCTTTGCTGGTATACCGATAAGGATTTCCAAGTTGACTACTCGAACGAGCTTGTCGCACTCCTCGGACCGTCGGCAAAATCCGCAACCGCAAACCTTGAGGCAATGGCGGAGATGCCCTGGACGAAGAAGGAATACAGCGCACTGCTCGAACAGTTCGACAATCTTGTCGGAATTCCGCAGTATCCCGGAAACTACATCATTTCGCGATATATAAGCTTTTCCTTTAATGCCGCATACAATGACGGCGCCGATCCTACGTACACCCTTCTCGGATATATAAACGCGATCAACTCCGAGATAAGCCGAAAGAGACGCGAATTTAAGCTGCCGATCTACGGTGAAACAAATAAAGAGGAGTGATCCTCCTTCAGAGGCGGCAAGGCCGCTCGGCAAAAATCTACATTATTAATAATATAACGTATAATAATCTCTCAAGGAGGAAATTCCGCCATGTCAAATAAAAAAGCTGTTGCGAGAAAGGAGATGTCACGCTGGGGTTGGACATGGATGATGATGAAGCAGTACCGTATCGGCTATCTGATGATAGCGCCGTTTATGATAATGTTCTTCATATTCACCATAATTCCCGTTGCGGCATCGCTCCTTCTCAGCTTCACTTCATACAACATGATCCAGATGCCTAAGTTCATCTTCATGCAGAACTACATACAGCTGTTTCTCACGGATGAACTGTTCATTATCGCATTGAAAAATACAATGATCTTTGCGATAGCAACCGGCCCCGGGTCGTACTTCATTTCACTTATAACCGCGTGGTTCCTTAACGAGCTTTCGCCCCGCGCGCGTTCCATAGTCACCTTCATATTCTATGCGCCTTCCATTTCCGGAAACGCCATGCTTGTATGGACGCTCGCTTTCTCCGGCGACTCCTACGGATATGTAAACGGTTGGCTCATGAAGCTCGGCATAATCAGCGAGCCGATACTTTGGTTTACGAATACAAAGTACATAATGCCGCTTTGTATAGTCGTTTCCCTCTGGATGTCACTCGGAACCTCGTTCCTTGCGTTTATCGCAGGCTTCCAGGGAATAAACCACGATATGTACGAGGCTGCGGCGATCGACGGCATCAAAAACCGTTGGCAGGAGCTTTGGTACGTTACCCTCCCGAGTATGAAGCCTCAGCTTATGTTCGGTGCGGTCATGGCTATTACCGGTGCATTCAACTTCGGCGGTGTAGTTGAGTCTCTCGCCGGAAACCCCACGACCGATTACTGCGCGTATACGCTGACCATGCATCTGAATGAGTACAGCGGGGTTCGTTGGGAGGTAGGTTACGCTTCCGCAATCGCATTTATCATGTTCCTTCTCATGTTCGGATCGAATATGCTCATTCATAAGCTTCTTTCAAAGGTAGGGCAGTAAAGATGAAAAAAATAAGAGTAAGAAATCATCGTGTTGTCCTAAATCGTTCCAAAGGCGGAGACTTCGGAATAAACATAATGCTTCTTCTGATCGGTGCATTCATGTTTATACCTATGATCTACTCCGTAATGAACGCGTTCAAACCGCTTGAAGAGTTCTTCTATTTCCCGCCGCACTTCTTCCCGAGAAGACTTACGCTTGAAAACTTCACATATCTTTTCCAGCTCATGTCATCCTCGTGGGTTCCGTTCTCGAGATACATCTTCAATACCGTGTTCATCACGGTTGCCGGAGTTCTCGGAAACCTCATTATCTCTTCGCTCTGCGCATACGCGCTTTCGAAGATTCCTTTCCCGGGACATAAGTTCTTCTTCCAGCTCATTCAGAAATCCCTTATGTTCTCCGCTACCGTTGCGGGCATCATCAACTTTATCTCGATGAGCCTTCTCGGCTGGGTCGATTCCTATCTTGCGATCATCGTTCCCGCATGGGCGACTACGACGGGACTTTACCTCATGAAGCAGTTCATGGACTCAAACGTATCCGACGCCGTGCTTGAAAGCGCACGTCTCGACGGATCGAGCGAGTTCAATACATTCTTCCGCATTGCAATGCCTATGGTAAAACCCGCATGGCTTACGCTTATCATATATTCGTTCCAGGGACTTTGGCAGACCGGATCGAGCACCTTTATTTACAGCGAAGAGCTCAAAACCGTAAACTATGCAATAGGACAGATACTGTCGGCAGGTGCGGTTCGTAACGGCGCAAGCGCGGCATCGTCCTTTATAATGATGGTAGTGCCGATCGTGGTGTTCCTGCTTTCGCAGAGCCAGATCATCGAAACGATGGGCTCCAGCGGTATGAAGGATTAAGGAGGGCATATGAAAAAACTGATAAAAATACTGACGTTTACATTTATATGCGCCATGATCTTCGCAAACGTGATCTCGGCAGTAACGCCGTATTCCACGTACACCTACTCGATAAACGGCGACGTTCTCGAATCTCCCGACGCGTACGTTCCCGATGCCATCGTTGATTCGGAGTACATCGGACTTGACGAGGATTCTCTCATTGACGCTCTTGCGGATGTAGAGGTTGACGATAAGAACAACGTGTATCTTGTTGAGACAACACAGAACCGCGTTATCGTGCTCGACCGCTACTACAAGCTGAAGTATCAGATTACGGAGTTTGTCAATGAGCAGATGATCCCCGACAAATTCAACAATCCTCAGGGCGTATTTGTTTCGTCGGAATACATCTATGTTTGCGATGCCGGAAACGCGCGCATAGTAATGTTCGACCTCGACGGAAATTATGTAAAAACCGTACTTGCTCCCGAGTCAAACCTCTTTGACGAAGGCGATATATATACTCCCGTCGCGGTTGCGGTAGATGATTACGGACGTATGTTCGTGGTCTCTTCCACCACCAACCAGGGTATTATCGTAATGGGCGACGACGGCGAGTTCTTCGGATTTATCGGTGCACAGAAGGTTACCTACAACGCGATCGACCTCATTTGGAATACTTATTTCAAAAAGAATGCCGAGGGACTTGTAAAGTACGTTCCTACTGAGTACAACAACATAACAATAGACGAAAAAAACTTCATCTATGTTACCATTTCCTCTATTGATCCCGCCGATCAGCAGAGCGCGATCACTTCCAAGAGTAAATCAGGAGACTACGCTCCGGTCAAGAAGCTCAATGCTTCCGGCACCGACGTCATGAGACGAAACGGATTTTATCCGCCGTCCGGTGAAGTCAAGGTAAGCGACGAGGAGGGATACGGAAATACGAATCCTTCCAAGATCATTGACGTTGCCGTAGGTCCCGAGGGAACATGGTCGATCATCGACGAGGAAAGATCGAAGATCTTCACTTATGACGAGGACGGCAATCTGCTGTTCGCCTTCGGTGATAACGGTGTTCAGTCCGGAAACATTTCCTCGATTGAGGCTATCGTTTATCAGGGCGATAAAATGCTCGTCATCGATAAAGAAAATAAGTCTCTTGCTGTTTACAGAAGAACTCAATACGGCGACGTCCTGCTTCAGGCTCTTTCGAATCAGAATAACCGCCTGTACGATAAGTCTCTCGAGGACTGGCGGGAGATACTCAAGAGAAACAATAACTTCGACGTTGCTTACATCGGAATAGGTCAGGCACTCTTCAGACACGGTCAGTACGAGGAAGCAGGCAAGTACTTTAAAACCGCATATGACGTGTCGAAGTATTCCGAGGCTTACGCCGAGACCCGTAAAGAGTGGTCGAACAAATACTTCTGGACGATCCCCGTTGTTATAGTTGCAGTCTGTGTGCTCGTCGTAAAGGTATTCGGTATATCCGGAAAGATCAACAAGAAAGCGCAGCTTAAAGTCGGACGGCGAACTCTCGTTGAAGAGATATCATACGCTACTCACGTTTCCTTCCACCCGTTTGACGGATTCTGGGATCTGAAGCATGAGCAGCGAGGCAGTCCGCGAGCGGCATTCGTCTTCCTCGGACTTACAATACTCGCATTTTTCTATCAGTCGATAGGAACGGGATATATCTTCTCCGGAACATCTTCGGCATCCGGAACCATCTTCTCGGCGATCATTTCGGTAGTTATGCCGGTAATGCTGTTCGTCGTTGCAAACTGGTGCCTTACCACACTTCTCGAAGGTGAAGGAAGCTTCCGTGACGTGTTCGTTGCAACCTGCTACGGAATAGCTCCGCTGCCGCTTCTTATAATACTTTCCACGGCGGTTTCCAATTTCCTTACCGCAAACGAATCCGCGGTCATCACTCTTATCAACACGATCGCATTTATCTGGGTCGGAATACTTCTGTTCTTCGGAGTAATGGTCACGCACGGATATTCGTTCGGTAAAAACGTTGCTACGATTTTGTTCACCATAATCGCAATGGCGTTCATCATGTTCCTTGCAGTGCTCTTCTCAAGCCTTATGACCAAGATCGTAAGCTTCGTCTACAGCATTGCGGAAGAAATCAATTACCGTATATAGTAAGGAAGGAGGAGAAACACAATGATAAAGAAAATAGCAACAGGCTTCCTTGCAGCGGTGATGATCGCCGGCACGGTGACCACTTCGGTTTCGGCAGCGCAGGCTTCGGGAACCGGAACATCCGGCAGCACTTCGGAGATCAACTATTCCGAGATGACCTTCGACGAAATATACGCAACAAAGATAGACGAGGATTACGAACCTGTTATAAACTACCTTACCAAGCAGTATCTTTATCCGGAAGAGAAGCTTACGGATATGATCATGGTATATGAGAAATACGGATACCAGCTTTGGTATGAGTATTATACCGGTGAGGTCGCGCTGAAGAACACCGCGACCGGACAGATACTCTTCTCGAATCCGTATGATATAAACGGTTCCGAAAGCAAAGCATCCGCACAGGTTAAGCAGGAGCTTCTCTCGCAGATAAGCCTGACGTACCTGAAAAACGGCGCTTCGACAACAATGTACAGTTATGTCGAGGCTGCAAAGAAATCTCAGATAAGACTGAAGAACATTAAAAACGGTATCCGCGTTGAGTACACCCTCGGTGACGAGGCAACGATACGTCTTGTTCCCCGTCTTATTGAGAAGACTCGTTTTGAAACCCTTATAATGAACAAGATCACGAATCCCAGCCTCAAGAAAAAACTCAGCAGCGAGGGATTCTACACCTACTACGACATCACGGACGGAAGCTACTCCGAGAGTAAGGTACGAAGCCTTATCGAGCAGTTCCCGGCACTTGAGAGAATGGCGTGCTACGTGTTCGACCCCAAAACGGGTCAGTCCGAAGGACAGATGGACCGTATCGAGAACATTATCAAGACATACTGCCCCGAGTACACATACGATGAACTTGAGTACGACCACGACCTCACCGGATATGTAAACGATAACGAATCGCTCCCGTTCTTCAAGCTCGGCCTTGAGTATACGCTGAGTGAGGAAGGTCTCGAGGTGCGTATCCCCGCAAACGGTATACGTTTCGATGAGAGTACCTTCCAGCTTACATCTCTTTCGATCCTTCCGTGGATGGGCGCAGGCTCCTCTGTCTATAACGGATATACCTTCATTCCGGACGGCTCCGGAACAATCATAAGATTTGAGGACATCACTACCGGATACAACATCTCCGGAGAAATGTACGGACCCGACTACTCGTATCACGAGATAACCGGTCAGCACGCCGAGATAATGAGATATCCCGTATTCGGCGTTGTCAGCGGAACATGGGACGGACGCACCGAAGGCTACACCGCGATAATCACCGAGGGCGACACAATGGCTAAGCTCATGTCGACTCACGGAGGCGGACAGCGTCACAATTACAACTCCGTTTACGCAACATTCAATCCCAGACCGTACGATACCTACAGCCTCTCCGGCTCAACCGTAACCGATAAGACCGCAACATGGACCGTTACCTCATCCAGACGTTATACCGACAGCTACCGAATCAAGTATATCATGCTGACGGATGACGCAACGGCACAGGCTGCAAACCTTACGAATTACTACGAGCCCAGCTACGTCGGAATGGCAAAGGCTTACCGCAACTACCTCGAGAAGAGCGGACAGCTCGCAAGACTCAATGCAAGCGATATTGACAGCAATATTCCGCTCTATATCGAATCCTTCGGCGCTACGCAGACCGACGGACGCTTCCTTTCCATCCCCGTTCAGGTTGATACGGCGCTCACTACATTCGAAGATGTCAAGACGATGTACGATGAGCTGACTGCCATGGGAGTCAAAAACATCAACTTCAAGCTTACCGGCTTTGCAAACGGCGGAATCCATCCCACCGTTCCGTATAAGCTGAAATGGGAGCGCGTGCTCGGCGGCAACAGCGGATTCTCCGATCTTGCCGCATATTCGAGAGAGAAGGGCTTCGGTCTCTATCCCGAGTTCGACTTCGCGTATATTCACGATAGCACAACATTTGACGGTATGAACCTGAAGAAGCATACCGTAAAGACAATCGATAACAGATACACCGCAAAGCGTTACTACGACGCGGCAACCCAGACATGGCAAAGCGATTTCGCACTTGCGATTTCTCCTTCGGTTTACGACTATTTCTACTCCAAGTTCAACGAATCCTATGTGGATTACAATGCAAACGGAATTTCGGTTTCGACTCTCGGATCCGATCTGAACTCCGACTTTGACGAGGATGATCCTTACAACCGTGAGGACTCCAAGAACTTCACTCAGGAGATTCTCGCAAAGATGGGCGAGAGTTACGATGTGATGGTGTCCGGCGGTAACGCGTATACCTTCAAGTATGCAGACGTTATCCTTAACATGGCAACGGAAAGCTCCAAGTACATGAGAGCGAGTGCGTCCATCCCGTTCATAGGAATGGTGCTCCACGGATACATCAAGACCGCAGGCGAAGCGCTCAACATGGAGAGCGATATCGAGAGCGCACTGCTCCATGCTATCGAGAACGGCTCAAGCCTTTACTTCATCCTCTCCTACCGCAACCTCGAAGCCCTCAAGGAATCCGGTTCATTCAGCAACTATTATTCCGTCGGCTACGATGTATGGAAGGACGAGGTCGCGGAGTATTACCTCCGCCTGAACGATGTTCTCTCCGATCTTCAGACTAAGCTTATTGTAGATCACGACTTTATCACCGCATCCCGTATCCCCGATGACGACGAGATCCAGGCTGATGAAGATGCTGCAAAGCTTGCGGCAGAGATCGCAAAGGCTGAGAAGGACGAGGCTGACCGCAAGGCGCTGCTCGCATCTCTCCTTGCACAGAGAAGACGTGAGCTCGGAATGACCGTTGATGATGAAGAGATCGTTATTCCCGACGACGACGAGGATATCTCCGAAGACGACGGAAGCGATACCGATGACGGTACCGATACCGACGACAACGGAAACACTTCTTCGGAAACCGTGAATAAGTATCTTACCATAGAGGGTACGGTCGTCCGCGTTGAATACGAAGGCGGCACAAGCTTCATACTCAACTACAACTCATTTGCCGTAAAGGCAGTGTATAACGGAACGGTCTACGAAATCGACTCGCTCGGCTTCGTAAGAATCGACGGATGAAAGGGGGAATCGGCTGATGGATGAATTTATAAAAAGTGCGAATAAAAAGCAGAAGGGTCAGGGCTCGAAAATATCTTCATCGAAGAAGATAAGAAAAAAGAGCATATCCCTTGACAAAAAGAAAGCAAGAGCCGGTTATCTCTTCGTTCTTCCGTTTATCGTAGGATTTGTTCTGATATATCTTCCTATGATATTTGACTCGATACGGTTCAGCTTCAATGAAATGGAGCTGCTCCGTTCGGGAGGCTATGAGCTTCACTGGGTCGGCTTTGATAACTATATCAAAGCCATCACCCAGAATGCAAGCTTCGTAACGGCGCTCACCTCCGGAATCGGAACCTTCCTTCTCGAGATTCCCGCGATAGTGATATTCTCGCTGTTCGTGGCGATCATCCTGAATCAGAAGATGGCAGGACGCGCGGCGTTCCGTGCGATCTTCTTCATCCCCGTCATACTTATGACCGGACTTATCTCTTCCATCGATGTTTCCTCAAACGTGGCGGGCTCGATGGAATCCGGAAGCTCGATCGATATGGGTACCGGTCAGGATAACGTAAGTCAGATCGTTGACGCGATGGATATCAAGGCGCTGTTCTCCGGAATGGTAATCGGTACGGATATGCTTGACGCGATCACGAAACTCGTAAACAATATCTACGATATCGTAAACCGCTGCGGCGTACAGATGCTTATCTTCCTGTCCGGACTTCAGAGCATAGATCCCGCGATCTACGAGTCCTGCCAGATGGAAGGCGCAAGCGCATGGGAGACATTCTGGAAGATCACTCTTCCCATGATAAGCCCCATGATCCTTGTAAATGCCGTTTATACGATAATCGACTCGTTCACGGCATCGTCAAACGGAGTTATGTCCTATATCAACGGAGTTTATTCTTCGGGCTCGAACGGGCAGGTGCTCAGCTCGGCAATGTCGTGGATGTACTTCCTGATCGTAATACTGATAGTTGCGGCTGCTGCCGGAATCCTGCGGCTGTTCATCTTCTATCAGCGCAGAGACTGAGAAAGGGGAAAACGTAAATGAATGCAAATAATATTCAGACTCCTCCGAAGATCAAACGTGAAACCAAAAACAAGATCAAGGTAGAGTTCGACCGCACTCCCCTTATCGAGAGGCTTCAGGCTAAGCTCCTCAACATCAACTTCGTTATCAACGTTCTTTGGTACATTTTCCGTCTGCTTTTCCTGATCGGCGTGTCTTACGTTATTCTGTTCCCGTTCTTTGCGAAGATTTCCGCCTCGTTCATGAGCCCGGAGGATTTCGTTGATGTAACGGTACAGCTCATTCCGAAGGCTCCGACGCTTGCAACGTATACCGCTATTATAAAGGATAACTCATATGCTCTCGCGCTCGGAAACACGCTTATCCTCGCAGGCTCATGCGCGATCCTTCAGACATTCGTCTGCTGCCTGATCGGTTACGGCTTTGCGAAGTTCAAGTTCAAGGGCAACGGAATCCTGTTCCTGCTCGTAATCTTTACGATGATAGTTCCTCACTCGACGATCAAGTTGTCGATGTTCACCGAGTTCCGTTATTTCGATATCCTCGGAATATTCAACTTCCTCGGCGGAGGAGTTATCCCCGGTCTCAAGCTGCTCAAGTATCCGTATATAAACCTCCTGAACTCCTATGTTCCGCTTTGGATACTCTCCATTACGGGTCTCGGATTCAAGAACGGACTTTATATCTTCATGATGCGTCAGTGCTTCAAGAACGTCCCCGACGAGCTTGAGGAATCCGCATACGTCGACGGATGCGGAACATTCAGAACCTTTGTGCAGATAATCCTTCCCACGGCTACCGCTATGCTGATTACGGTATTCATGTTCAGCTTCTCGTGGCAGTGGACCGATAACTTCTACACGAACCTGTTCTTTACCTCCACCGGACCTACGCTTATGCCCTCTATCGTCAAGGTTCCGAGATCGCTCGCAACCAACTTTGCCGGAGCCGCTTCGTATGAATCGGCAATCAGAAATACCTGCGGACTGCTTATAATTCTCCCGCTTATCATTCTGTATCTCTTTGCACAGAAGTACATAGTACAGGGAATCGAGCGTTCCGGTATTACCGGCTGATAACGTCGGAATACGACCGGCGGATCTCCGCCTTCGAATTTCCCGTTATTCGAATGATGAACTTACACCCGGACGGACACAGACCGTCCGGGTGTTTTTTTGATTCACCGGGGGCGTCGCACGGGATCAAAATTGAAAAGTACCTCTTTGATAACGCCGAGCCGTAAGGGATAAACAATCCCTGATTGCCGTAAGTTTCCTATTTGTTCATGCGGGGTTAAAAAATATAATGTATAATATATATAAAATCAATACAGCAAAACAGGACAATAACCTGTGAAAACGCTTATTACGGTAAGCGTTTTTGATTAATCTTTCACATTAACAAAAAGGAGGTTCGATGTGGGATACGATAAATATTCCGAGATAACTCCGTACATATCGTCGCTTGCCGATCTTGCGCGCGGCGAAGGCGCAATTTCCGCCAATCTGTACGAAAAGTATAAGGTGAATCGCGGGTTACGCGATTTAAACGGAAAAGGTGTCCTCACCGGACTTACCGAAATATCCGAGGTGAAGTCGTCTGAGGAGAGGGACGGCGTCTCCGTCCCCTGTGAGGGCAAGCTTTATTACCGCGGCTATGATGTGAATGATCTCGTCCGCGGCTTTACCGGAGACGGCCGCTTCGGATACGAGGAATGCGTTTACCTTCTCCTTTTCGGTGTGCTTCCGAATAAGAAAGAGCTTGATGATTTTACGGCGCATATCGAAAGTCTGCGCACCCTTCCGTCGAGCTTTGTCCGCGATATAATCCTGAAAGCGCCGAGCCGCGATATGATGAACAGCCTCGCAAGAAGCGTGCTCACGCTTTATTCCTATGACGAAAATGCCGACGATACGTCGGTTGAAAACGTGCTCCGTCAGAGCCTTCAGCTGATATCGCTTTTTCCGATGCTGTCGGTTTACAGCTATCAGTCGTATTCGCACTACCACGACGGACAGAGTTTGTTTATCCATACGCCCGCTCCGGGACTTTCGACGGCTGAAAATCTTCTCCATATTCTTCGCATAGACAGCAAGTATACCGATCTTGAGGCCCGCGTACTCGATATGGCGCTTGTGCTTCACGCAGAGCACGGCGGCGGAAACAACTCCACCTTCACAAATCACGTCGTCACCTCATCCGGAACGGATACCTATTCTGCCGTTGCGGCTTCGCTCGGCTCGCTCAAGGGACCGAAACACGGCGGAGCGAACATAAAAGTCGTCCATATGTTCGAGGACATGAAGAAAAACGTCAGCGACTACGACGACTGCGATCAGATACGGGACTACCTCACTAAAATACTCAATAGGGAAGCGTTTGACCGTGCGGGACTTATCTACGGCATGGGACATGCGGTGTATTCCGTTTCAGATCCGAGAGAAAGAATACTCAGCAAATATGCCGAGAGACTTTCGGAAGAAAAAGGACTTCAGAAAGAATTCCGTCTTTACGAAAACACGGCAAACATCGCATCCGAGCTTATTTCGCAGAAGCGCCGCATATATAAAGGTGTAAGCCCGAATGTAGACTTTTACAGCGGATTCGTGTATAAGATGCTCGGACTGCCCGAGGAGCTTTTCACCCCGATATTTGCAGTCGCGCGTATCGCGGGCTGGAGCGCTCATCGCCTTGAGGGCCTTATAAACGAGGGCAAGATTATACGTCCCGCATATCGCTGTGTTAAAGATCATGAGGTCTATATTTCCGTTACTGACAGGTGACGGAGAAAAAGGAGCCGAGGGCTCCTTTTTCATTGTACTTTCACGGGAATTTTAGAAAAAGCTGCAAAAGGCTTGATTTATCTTGCGGAATAATGTAAAATATAATCTGTGCTTAACTGTAAAAAAAATACCGTATCTGTCTGGGCTCACCGCGGCTCGGGCACGCTCGCTCCCGAGAATACGCTTGAAGCATTTATCCGAACGGCGGACTTGGGCACAGACGGTATTGAGTTTGACGCGGTGCTGAGCAGTGACGGTATGGCGGTTATTTCCCATGACAGAAGAGTCCGCGATCCGAAAACGGGGAATACGCGAAAAATAAAATCCATGACATATACCGAAATAAAAAGCCTCGGCAAAACGATCGCGGGCGGTCTCCCTGTCGGTTGCGGTTCTGTAGCCGTAGATGATCCGATATTCTTTCCGACTGCGGAAGAAGTATTTTCCGCACTCTCGCCGACCTCGCTCACGCTCAATGTCGAGCTCAAGGATCATTCGGCACGGCTTTGCGAAATATGCGCCCGGGCGGCGGAGCGCTTCGGGATGACCGAGCGCATCATATATTCGTCCTTCTCGCCCGCCGCACTTTGGCGCATGAAAAAAGCGTGTCATACGGCGCGTACCGCACTGCTTGTCAGATTTCTTCCGTTTCCGTTCGGCATTTTGGAAGGTCTCGGAATTTCAGCCGTCCATATCCCTGTCAGCTGTGCATTGCGGTATCCGCGTACCGTTGAAAAGCTTCACGCGAAAAATATGTCGGTCGCAGTCTGGACCGCAAATTCCGCGGAGGATATCTCCCGTGCGTCCGAAATCGGAGCGGACGCGATAATAACCGACGATCCCGTGCTTGCACTGCGCCTGCTCGGGAGAAAATAAAAACAAGCGGCGCGCTTTGCCGCTTTGAAGTAAGAAAGGAAGCCATTTCGGCAAAGGATGTTCAAATGAAAATTAAGCTGAGACTTTCGGCACTTGTGCTTTCGGCACTCATTCTTTCGTCATGCAGCGTATCGAGAATCGACTCGGGAAATGATGCCACGACGGAACCGACCCCGGCGCAGACCGTCAAGGAACCGACGGCGGATTCAACATCGTCCCCCGCAGCAACGGAGACTACCGAAACGTCGGGCGAAACGCAGACAACTGCTCCCGAGGAGACGACGACCGACCATTCGGGCGCGGGCGTAATCTCCGGCGGAGTTGAATTTATCGGTACGAAATACACGAGAGCGGAGCTTGAAGCCCTCGATAACACCAAGAACGGCTTCGGTCCCGGCGTCAATGTCGATGCGGATAACCGCCCGTCCGGCGCAACCGTGCTTCAGGACAGATACGGTCAGTACGGCGCGGCATTTATAGCACCGAATTCGGACAAGATATATCTTTCCTTCGACCTCGGATACGAAAACGGATATACGACAAGGATCATCGATAAGCTGAATGAAAAAGGCGTAAAGGGACTGTTCTTCGTCACCATGGAATACTGCAAGGCAAGCCCCGATGTCGTGAAGCGCATTATAGACGAAGGTCATGTGCTCGGCAACCATTCTGTTCATCATAAGTCAATGCCCACTCTTTCGATCGACGAGATGCAGTCGGAGATAATGGAGCTGCACAATTACATAAAAGAGAAGTACGGCTATGAAATGTCGCTGTTCCGTCCTCCGATGGGCGAATTCTCCGTGAGATCGCTTGCGCTCGCACAAAGCCTCGGATATCAGAGCGTGTTTTGGAGTTTTGCGTACCTTGATTACGACGTGAACAATCAGCCCGAGCCCACTGCGGCACTTGCCCGCGTCACGGGCGCGGCTCACGGCGGCGGAATATTCCTTCTCCATGCCGTGTCCAAAACGAATACCGAAATACTCGGCAGCGTTATCGACGATTTCCGCAGCAAGGGATTTACCGTTGCAAAATATTCCGCAGGCTGAATCCGGTGATTTGCGGGAAAACAGCCCGTCGGCGAATACGGATTGAAACGGAGATGTTCTTTTAAATGAATACAAAAGAGAAGCTTGTGCTTCTTCTTCGGGAAAATACGGACCGTTATTTGTCCGGTGAGGCGATCGCAAAGGAACTCGGCATAAGCCGCACTGCGGTGTGGAAGGCGATAAATTCACTCCGCAGGGAAGGATTCGAGATCGCATCCTCGACAAATAAGGGGTATCGGATAAGTCGGGACTCGGGTGCGCTTACCCCCGAGGGGATAGGCAGATATCTCCCCGAAAAACACCCGGAAATCTTTGTGTACGGCACGATAGGCTCGACAAATACCAAGGCGAGAGAGCTTGCGCAGTGCGGAGCATCGGAAGGAACAATTGTTGCCGCGTCGCACCAGACAGACGGACGCGGACGTATGGGAAGAAATTTCTTTTCCCCCGACGATACCGGCCTCTACATGAGCATAGTGCTGCGACCCGATATGAGCGCGGAAGCCTCTACTCTGATAACAACGGCGGCGGCGGTCGCCGTTTGCCGCGCGATAGAGGAGCTGTGCCCGAAAAAAGCTCTCATCAAATGGGTGAACGATATTTTCGTCGACGGAAGAAAGGTCTGCGGAATACTGACCGAAGCGTCGCTCGGGATGGAATCCGGCAGTCTTGAATATGCGATTCTCGGCATAGGAGTGAATCTCTATCTTCCCGAAGGCGGTTTCCCCGAGAATATCAGGGAAAGCGCAGGATATATTTTCGATGAGAAGACAAGCGGAATGAGAGCAGTGCTCTGCGCCCGCATATGGGAGAAATTTTTCGAAATATATAAAGATCTCGGTGATAAAGCTTTCCTCGGCGAATACGCGGATCGAAGCTTTGTCATCGGACGGAAGATCGACGTTGTATCACCCTCGGGGCGTCGGAGCGCCGTCGCGCTTTCCGTCGATGAGGACTGCCGCCTTGAGGTTCGCTTTGACGACGGAGAGGTAAAGAAGCTTTCCACGGGCGAGATAAGCATACGTCTGTGACACCGGATCACGACGCGGTCCCGAAAAACGATTCAATTTATACGGCAATCCCCTCGGAAGGGTCGGAATTCTTTGATTTCCGCTCCCTCTGAGGGGATCTTTTCGCTCTTACGCGCGAAAGTGGGAGATCTCGGTGTGTGAAAAAACGGATTTTTACCGAAATCCTATTGACAATAACGCTTTGAGCGTATAAAATAACATAAGTTGTATAACTAATGTTATCGGGAGGTGCACATGCCGCCGAAGGTGAAGATAACCAAGGATGAGATACTGAAAGCCGCACTCGGCATCGTCAGAAAAGGCGGTGCGCAGGCGCTCAATGCCCGCGCGCTCGCGGATGCTCTCGGCTGCTCGACGCAGCCCGTGTTTTCAAATTACCCGGGAATGGATGAACTGCGCGCGGACGTTGATCGCGCGGCGTACGAACTGTATCGGGAATATCTCGCGACGGGCGCGAAGAGAAGCGACGTTCCGAAGTATAAAGCGTTCGGACTTGCCTATATCGAATTTGCGAAAGAGGAGCCGGAGCTATTCAGACTTCTGTTTATGTGCGACCGGAGCGGAGGCAAAAAGGAAGAGGACACAGAAACCCTCGACAGGATGGCGGACATCATATCGTCCGCTGTCGGAATTTCGCGCGAAGAAGCATATGTCTTTCACCTTGAAATGTGGATTTACGTTCACGGAATCGCCTCTATGATCGCAACATCGTATCTCGAGTGGGACGAGGCTTTCATCAGCCGCGCGCTTTCCGACGCTTATGCCGGACTGAAGCTGCACTATACCGAAAAATACGGATCGGAGAAAAGCAATGAGCCTTCTTGAAATAAACGGACTCTGCAAGAGATACCCGACGTTTTTCCTCGACGGGATCTCACTGAAGATCGACGGGGGATGCGTGACGGGGCTTATCGGAAGAAACGGCGCGGGAAAAACGACGCTCATAAAATCCATGCTCAACCTTGTTCACCCCACCTCGGGAAGCGTCAGAATTTTCGGCATGGAGCTTTCGGAGCACGAAACCGAAATAAAGCAGCGCATCGGCTATGCGTCGGGCGGCGTAGGATATTACAGACGCAAAAAGCTGAAGGATATCGCCAAGGTGACGCGGACCTTTTACCGTAATTGGGACGACGGACTTTACCGCACATATCTTTCGCGCTTTTCGCTTGATGAGAACAAAACGCCCGATCAGCTTTCCGAGGGGATGAAGGTGAAATTCAATCTTGCGCTCGCACTCTCCCACCGTGCGGAGCTTTTGATTCTCGATGAGCCGACAAGCGGGCTCGATCCCGTGTCGCGTGACGAGCTTCTCGAAATTTTCAACGATCTGTGCGCGGAGGGAAGTGCGATCCTGTTTTCGACCCATATAACCGAGGATCTCGACAAGTGCGCGGATAATATAGCGTATATCCGCAGCGGACGCCTTGCCGCGTTCGCCAGCCGCGAAGGATTCGAGGATTCTTATCGGCTCGTCGCACTCACGGGAGATGAGAGCGTGGCACAGCTTGCCCACTCCCTCGGGATAAGCCGAGGAAAGAAGGAGAATACGATGCTCATACGCCGTGAGGACGAGTCACTTTTTGCCCCGGAGCAGGTCAGCGTGCCGGACCTCGGCACGGTTATGGTTCATCTTGAAAAGGAGGATGTAAAATGATATCCGCACTTGTGAAAAAGGAAGCGGGACTTGCCGCAATGCCGCTTACATATATCTTTATCGCATTTTCCGCAATGACAATGATACCGAAATATCCGATCCTTGTCGGTCCGTTTTTCATCTGCCTCGGAATTTTCTATTCTTTTCAGTTTGCAAGAGAGCAGAACGATACCCTTTACACCGTTCTGCTCCCCGTGTCGAAAAGGGATGCGGTAAAAGCGAAATATATCTTCGTGTGCCTCGTTCAGGCGATTTCGTTTATCCTCATATGCCTGTTTTCGTTCCTTCGCGTCAGTCTGGCAAAGACCTCCGATGTTTACGCCGACAACACCATGCTCGGCGCATCCGCAGCATACCTCGGGTGCGTGCTGATCGTGTTTGCGCTTTTCAATACCGTGTTTCTCGCATCGTTTTATAAAACGGCATACGCGATCGGAAAGCCTTTTCTCGCTTTTTCCGTCTGCGCTTTTCTCTTTATCGCCGCCGCCGAGACCGTGCACCATATTCCGCCCGTTGCCTCACTCGGCGCGGACGGAAAAAGAATTCTGCACCTGTGCGTCCTTGCAGCGGGAGTTCTGATATACATATTCGGAACATATTTTTCGATGCGCGTCTCCGCCGAGAGATTTGAAAACGTCGATCTTTAACGCGGGCATACCCTGCGAAAAGTTGACATTTACTTGCGATTCATGTATCATGTATAATAATATAACCTTTGAGGAGGTATATATGAAACGTATATGCGCAGCACTTCTTGCCGCTCTACTTGCGTTTTCCTGTCTTGCCGTGACCGCTTTTGCAGACGGCACCGAGGGAGGCAGAATGTACGGCGATGTCAACGGCGACGGGAAGATCAATCTTCGTGACGTAATTCTCGTTATCCGCGTTTCGCTCGAATATGACGAAAAGATCGATCGTGAGATGGCGGACGTAAACCTTGATGAAAAGATCGACATGAAGGATATCCTGCTTCTGATGAAGGAAGTTATCGGAGGCCGGGACCTGCGTCTCGGAATGCATTTTTACAACAGCAGCACAGTATACGACGCGGTCATCGATTCGGTTGTGACGATATACATATATGACGGCGCGGGACGCGAGCTCGGTCTCGGCTCCGGATTCATATATACGTCGGACGGGCTCTGCATTACCTGCCTTCACGTTGTTGCGGGAGCTTCGAGAATAGAGGTCGTTCTCAACGACGGAACAAGGTATGACGCGGAGTATGTGTCAGGATATTCGGCGGAGCTTGATATGGCGGCGGTGAAGATAAATGCGTCCGGACTCAAGCCGCTTGAAATAAGCGACCGCTCCCCTCAGAGCGATGAAAAGGTCTGGGCTTTCGGAAGTCCCGACGGAGTTGCCGGAACGATGACCGAGGCTCTGGCGCAGGGCTACACATGGACAGCCGGCGGCTTCGGAAAGAACGCGGGATACCTTATGCTTGACGTCCCCATGATCCCGGGAAATTCCGGCGGCCCCGTCATCGATATGAACGGACGTGTCGTGGGTGTCGTCAGCATGACGGGAATCGCCATGTCTGCCGCATGGGACACCGAGCAGCTTTATTCGGAGAATCTCGGCGCAGAGATCTCGATCTCCGATTTCGAGGCACAAACCGAGGATTACGCCTCGTCACGGTATCTCGATGAGACGGATGATGACTATATCCCGAAAAATAACGTGGTATACGGTGCATCTCTTGACGGGCTTCTTGACACCGATACGTTCAGATTCCGTGTGAGCGAAGGCTCAGCGGGCGCGATAACGTATTCGATCCCCGCAGGCTCGAGAAACAGCATTGCGGCTGCCGTGACGGGACTGCCGGAGGATACGGAGTGGCGGAGCAACTATAATGCCTATGACGATACCATCGAGTTCATGGCAATGTTTGCTGCCGAATCTTCCGATCTTGACATTTCGGTGACCTTCTCCTTCAAAGTCGGAACATCCGCGGACGACGCAGAAGTGTCGTATGTCTTTCAGTATTTACTGCTCTATTCCACCGACGGTATCGTTCGGATCGATGAATCTGACACATCTTCCGAGATCGAGCGCGGAATAATATATTCGGCGGAACTCTCCGAGACGGATACGGACGTATTTACCTATTCGCTTATTCCCGGAAAGTATACGGAGTTTATGGTGACGTTTGACTATTACGACCTTGGCGGAGAAGACGGAGATTTCGGCGATCTCGGAATTGAAGTAACGTTTTCGGTTGACGGCGCGGATGAAACCGAGCTTTTGATCGAGGACGACGGAGACGGATTCTTTGTCGGACGGATAATCCCCGAGATCGAAGGCAGACTCACGGTCACCGTGAAATCTTCGGGCAAAGCTTCGTTCGGCGTGCTGACTTATATTGTTGCCGTCGAAAGCATTCCCCTGAAATATGTATAAGCTTTACGCTTTCGCGTGAGTTTCGAAAAACGCATAAATAAAGCGTCCGGTGCACATTCGGCACTTTTCGGCGTGCGCTTTCCCGCAGATATCGCATACCGAGACATGCCCGGATTCGCCGGACGCTTTGACTCTCCCCCGTTTTCCCGGACTTTTGTCCGGTATGAAGTCGGGGGAGATTCGTTTATGCGCCGGGGACTGCGCAAAATGCAGAGCGGAATATGAAAATAAATTTCCGAACCGCAGGAGCGCCGATGTCGCTTACAAAAATCCGCCGGGATTTTGATTTTTTCTATTGACACGGCGCAAGGCGCATGGTATAATAGAAAAAATTCACGGAGGTGCGAAAATGAAACTGTCGTTCACCAGGGCTGGCGTTTACAGGAACGGGCATTTCGTTTTCAAGAATGATTTCTTTCTTATCGGCAATTCCGTCGAAGTTTCCGCAGATACCGATTTCTCAAATCCGAATATATTTGTTTTTCCCGGTTTCGTTGATGTTCATGTACATCTTCGAGAGCCGGGTTTTTCTTATAAAGAAACGGTTTCGACGGGCACTCTCGCGGCGTCCGCGGGCGGATTCTGCGCGGTATGCACAATGCCGAACCTCGACCCGGTGCCGGATTGCCTTGAAAATCTGAAAGTACAGCTTGATATTATAGAACGCGACGCCGCGGTAAAGGTCATTCCGTTCGGCGCGATCACGGTAGGGGAAGGCGGAGAGAGGCTTTCCGATATGGAGAGCATGGCTCCATACGTCGCGGGATTTTCCGACGACGGAAGAGGGGTTCAGTCCGCCGCGGTAATGAAGAGCGCTATGGAGAAAGCGAGATCACTCGGCAAAGTGATCTCGGCACACTGCGAGGACAACTCCCTTCTTCACGGCGGATATATTCACGACGGCGCATACGCGAGAGCGCACGGATACCGGGGCATCTCCTCCGAATCGGAGTGGAGGCAGATCGAACGCGATGTCGAGCTGTGCGCACAGACGGGCTGTGCATACCATGTCTGCCATATATCGACCGCGAAAAGCCTTGATATCATCAGACAGGCGAAGAAAAGCGGTCTTGACGTGACCTGCGAGACGGCGCCGCACTATCTTGTGCTGAGCGAGGACGACATACGCGAGGACGGGCGATTCAAGATGAATCCGCCGCTCAGAACGCCTGACGACCGCGACGCACTTGTTGAAGGGCTTGCCGACGGCAGCATCGACATGGTGGCTACGGATCACGCGCCGCACAGCCGCGAGGAAAAATCGCGCGGACTTGAAGGAAGTCTGATGGGCGTCGTCGGACTTGAATGTGCGTTTCCCGTGCTGTACACGAAGCTCGTGAAAACGGGAAAGCTTACCCTTGAGCGGCTCACGGAGGCTATGAGCACCGCTCCCGCAAGGCGGTTCGGGATAGATACCGACGAAGCATACGCGGTGTTCGATCTCGGCGAAGCCTATACGGTCGATCCTGAAAAATTCAGGTCGAAGGGACGCGCGACACCGTTTGATGCGGATACGGTGTACGGAAAGCATATTGCGACGCTCCCGCACGGGCAGATGCAGCCGGAATCACGAGAAGCATGAAATTTATCGGAGCCGGGCACGGCAGAACGGAGATTGATATGAGAAGGGATTTTGACAGAAAGATCGTCCTTGAGGACGGAGCCGAATATTACGGATACGGATTCGGCGATACGGAGGTGCAGAGCGTCTGCGAGATAGTTTTCAACACTTCGATGGTCGGATATCAGGAGATAATATCCGATCCTTCATACACAAACCAGACTGTCGTCATGACATATCCGCTCATCGGAAACTACGGCATCGCCGACGAGGATTTCGAAAGCCGCACTCCGACGATCGGCGGACTTGTCGTGAGAGAATACAACGACAATCCTTCAAATTTCCGCTATACGAAAACGCTCTCCGAAATACTTGAGGAAAACCATATTCCCGGAATCTCCGGAGTCGATACCAGAAAGATAACGCGGAGCATACGCGATCTCGGAAGCCGCCGCGTTCTCATAACCTCGGCGGATACTCCGACGGAGGAAGCGCTGAGAATAATCGCCGCCTCGCCGGTGCCGCACGACGCGGTACCGAAGGTCAGCTGCCGCAAAAAATGGTATTCGCGCACATCGAATCACAAATTCAATGTTGTCGCCGTCGATTGCGGAATAAAGCTCAACATCGTGCGGAGCCTTAACGCCCGCGGCTGCAATGTCACGGTGGTTCCGTGGAATACGGCATCATCGGAAATAGAGAAGATGAAGCCCGACGGTATTTTCCTGTCGAACGGACCGGGCGATCCCGAGGACGTAACTCCCGTGATCGAGCTTGTGCGCGAGCTGAGAGGCAGGTACCCGATATTCGGGATCTGCCTCGGACATCAGATGATAAGTCTTGCATACGGGGCACGGACGTACAAGCTGAAGTTCGGACACCGCGGAGGAAATCACCCGGTGAAAAATCTCGAGACCGGAAAGCTTGAAATCACAAGCCAGAATCACAGCTACGCGGTCGATGAGGAGAGCCTTGCCGGAACCGGACTTGAAGTCACCCACATAAACCTTCTCGACGGCACCGTTGAAGGGGTTGAGTCAAAGAAGGACCGCGTGTTCAGCGTGCAGTATCACCCCGAGAGCGCACCGGGCCCGCAGGACAGCACATACCTTTTCGATAAATTTATAAATATGATGAAGGAGAACGCCGATGCCTAAGAGAAGCGATATAAAGAAAGTACTTGTTATAGGCTCGGGACCTATCGTTATCGGACAGGCGGCGGAATTCGACTACGCCGGAACGCAGGCGTGCATTGCGCTGCGCGAAGAGGGATACGAGGTAATACTCGTGAACTCCAACCCCGCTACTATAATGACCGACACGACGATGGCGGATAAGGTCTACATGGAGCCTCTGACGCTCGAATATGTGGCGAAGATCATCAGATATGAGCGCCCGGACGCAATCCTTCCCGGAATCGGCGGACAGACGGGTCTGAATCTCGCAATGCAGCTTGAGCGGAAGGGAATACTTGCCGAGTGCCAGACGGAGTTGCTTGGCACAAGCCCCGAATCGATAGATATGGCGGAGGACCGCGAAAAATTCAAGGAGCTTTGCGAGCGCCTCGGCGAGCCGGTGCTCCCCTCCGTCATAACCCACTCGATCGAGGAAGCCGAGCGCGCGGCGCGCAACATCGGATATCCCGTCGTTCTGCGCCCCGCATTCACGCTCGGCGGCACCGGAGGCGGCTTTGCCGACGATGAGGACGACCTGCGCGAAATAATGAAGAACGCGCTGAAGCTCTCCCCCGTGCATCAGGTGCTTGTCGAAAAGAGCATCCGCGGATACAAGGAGATCGAATACGAGGTCATGCGCGACGCAAACGACACCGTGATCACCATATGCAATATGGAGAATATCGACCCCGTCGGAATACATACGGGAGATTCGGTGGTGGTCTGCCCGAGCCAGACACTTACGAATAAGGAATACCACCTCCTGCGCGACAGCGCGCTCAAGATCATTCGCGCCCTGAAGGTCGAGGGCGGATGTAATGTCCAGTTTGCGCTTGACCCGCAGTCGTTCAGCTACTACCTTATAGAAGTCAACCCGCGCGTTTCGCGCTCGTCGGCACTTGCTTCGAAGGCCTCGGGATACCCGATCGCAAGGGTGTCCGCGAAGATCGCCGTCGGAATGACGCTCGACGAGATACAGATCGCCAACACTCCCGCCGCATTCGAACCTGCACTCGATTATGTGGTGACGAAGATGGCGCGGTTTCCGTTTGACAAATTCACATCCGCGTCAAATAAGCTCAGCACGCAGATGAAGGCGACGGGCGAGGTCATGTCTATAGGACGAACGATAGAGGAAAGCCTGCTCAAAGCGGTACGCAGCCTTGAGATCGGCGCGTGCCACCTCTATCTCCCGAAATTCGACGGCGAATCCTCCGAGGATCTCCTTTCGTATATCCGCGACGGACGCGACGACAGACTGTTCGCAATTGCGGAGCTGATACGCCGCCATACGGACCTCGGAATTATCGCAAACGAGACTCAGATTGATATGCTCTTCCTCGATAAGATAAAGAATATCGTCGATGAGGAGAGCGTGCTGTGCCGCCGTCCGGGAGACGTGCGCGAGCTTGCTTTCGCAAAGCGCATGGGCTTTTCCGACAAATACATCGGAATGCTCTGGAACATGAGCGAAGAGGACGTGTACGGACTGCGCCGCCGAGAGGGAGTGATCCCCGCATATAAGATGATCGACACCTGCGCATCGGAATTTGACAGCTATATCCCGTATTTCTACTCGACATACGAGGATGAAAACGAATCGGAGATCGGCAGCGGAAGAAAAATAATCGTGCTCGGCTCCGGACCGATAAGGATCGGGCAGGGCGTTGAATTCGACTATTCGACCGTACATGCCGTGAAAACGATCAAGGCAAACGGATATGAAGCGATAATCATAAACAACAACCCGGAGACCGTCTCCACCGACTATACGATAAGTGATAAACTTTACTTCGAGCCGCTGACGGTCGAGGATGTCATGAACATAATCGATCTTGAGCAGCCCGAAGGCGTGATAGCATCTCTCGGCGGTCAGACGGCGATAAACCTTGCCGATAAGCTGATGAAGCGCGGCGTGAAGATAATCGGAACCGACAGCGAGGCGATAGACCGCGCAGAGGACAGGGATCAGTTTGAAAAGGTCATGGAGAAGCTCGGAATTCCGCAGCCGAAGGGCAGAGCCGTAACGAATGTCGAGGACGGAGTGCGGGCGGCGCAGGATATCGGGTATCCCGTGCTTGTGCGCCCGAGCTTCGTGCTCGGCGGACGCGCGATGCAGATCGTCGCAAACGAAAACAGCCTGAGAAGATATCTCGGCAATGCGGTTGCGATCGATGCGGACCGCCCGGTGCTGGTTGACAAATACATCTCCGGCAAGGAGCTCGAGGTCGATGCGGTCTGCGACGGAAAGGATGTTTTCGTGCCCGGAATCATGGAGCACGTCGAGCGCACCGGCATACATTCCGGAGATTCGATAAGCGTTTACCCGACCTTCAGCGTGTCTGAAAAGGCGAAAAGAACGATCCTTGAATACACGGAAAAGCTCGGTCTCGGCATAGGTATCGTCGGACTTTACAACATTCAGTTCATTGTCGATGAAAACGAAAACGTCTATGTTATAGAGGTCAATCCCCGTTCGTCGAGAACGGTGCCGTTCCTCTCGAAGGCGACGGGGTATTCTCTTGCGGATATAGCGACGCTCGTCATTCTCGGAAAGAGCCTGCGCGAACAGGGATATACGGAAATATATCCGAAGGAGAAGGAGCGCCGCTACGTCAAAGCACCGGCATTCTCGTTCTCAAAGCTTCGCGGACTTGACGCATATCTCTCACCGGAGATGAAATCGACGGGCGAGGCGATCGGCTACGATAAGACGATGACGCGCGCACTGTACAAGGCGCTTCAGTCCTCCGGAATGAACGTGGTGAATTACGGCACGATCCTCGTTACGATCGCCGACCGCGACAAGGAAGAGGCGCTTCCGCTGATACGCCGCTTTTACGAGCTCGGCTTCAATATCGAGGCGACGCACGGCACTGCGGAATTTCTTAAAAAACACGGTATAAGGACGCGCGAACGGGAAAAAATATCCGAGGGGAGCGAGGAGATACTCGACTCAATACGCCGCGGCTATGTGAATTATGTGATAAATACGAGAGATATAAATTCGGATACCGTAATGTCCGACGGATACGAGATCCGTCGGTGCGCGGTGGAGAACAACGTAACGATGTTTACCGCGCTCGATACCGTGAGAGTGCTTCTCGATGTGCTCGAGGAGACGACGCTTTGCATATCGACGGTGGATGCCGATTAACCGGACCGGAAAGGAGCAGCATATGAAACAAAGCATGTACAGGATTCTGTCAAACGAACAGATCGCACAGAGCATTTACAGAATGAGGCTCGGCGGAGATATTTCGCCGATCGCCGCTCCCGGACAGTTTGTGAATATACGGATCGACGGACTTTATCTGAGACGTCCGATCTCGGTATGCGACGTCAGGGAAGACGAAATGACGCTTGTTTATAAGACGGTCGGACGCGGCACGGCGAAAATGTCGGAGATGGAGGCGGGAGATGAACTCGATATCCTCTGCGGTCTCGGAAACGGATTCGATACCTCAAGGAGCGGGAAAAATCCGCTTCTTATCGGTGGCGGCGTCGGCACACCTCCGCTATACCTGCTCTGCCGTCGGCTTATCGAAGAAGGCAAAACGCCGAATGTCGTGATCGGGTTCAATTCGTCGCGCGACGTTATTCTTGAATCGGATTTTCGCTCGCTCGGCGTAAACCTCACCGTCACGACCGCGGACGGAAGCGCGGGCATCCGCGGTTTTGTGACAGACGCGCTCCCCGAAAGCTATACCTATTTTTACGCCTGCGGTCCGGAGCCGATGTTGAAGGCTGTATACCGCTCGACCGTGACGGACGGCGAGCTTTCGTTCGAAGAAAGAATGGGCTGCGGATTCGGCGCCTGCGTCGGCTGCACCTGTAAGACGAAGTACGGCGCAAAGCGCATATGCAAGGACGGTCCCGTCCTTACGAAAGATGAGGTGATATTCGATGAGTGAACTTGATATGAGCGTAACGCTTTCGGGGATAAAGCTTGACAATCCCGTTATCCCGGCATCGGGAACCTTCGGCTACGGTCATGAGTTTGCCGAACTGTACGATCTCAATATCCTCGGCTCGATAGCTTTTAAGGGAACAACGCGCGAAGCGAGATTCGGAAATCCCACTCCGAGGATCGCGGAGATTCCGTCGGGAATGATAAACTCGGTCGGACTTCAGAATCCCGGAATCGAAAAGGTCATATCGGAGGAGCTTCCGAGACTGCGCGAACATTTCAGAAAGCCCGTGATCGCCAATATCAGCGGATTCGAGGCGGAGGATTTCGTGTATTGCGCCGAGCGCCTCGACGCGGTTGAAAATGTCGGAATACTCGAGATCAATATAAGCTGCCCGAACGTTCGAAGCGGAGGCGTGAGCATCGGAGCGTGCCCGTCGGATGCGGCTGCGGTGACCGCTGCGGTCAAAAAGGCGGTGAAAAAGCCCGTCTACGTTAAGCTTACGCCTAACGTCACCGATATAACCGAGGTCGCGCGCGCGGTCGAAAACGCAGGCGCCGACGGACTGTCGATGATAAATACGCCTCTCGGAATGAGAATCGATCCGCGCACGCGCCGTCCGGTGGTCGCAAACGGAGTCGGCGGAATGTCTGGACCGTGCGTGCTTCCGATAGCCGTTCGCATGGTATACCAGACGTATAAGGCGGTAAAAATACCGATAATCGGAATCGGCGGTATATCCTGCGCCGACGACGTAATAGAAATGATGCTTGCCGGCGCGGCGGCGGTCGAGGTGGGAGCGGCAAACCTTGTCGAGCCTTACGCCTGCCGCGATATTATAGCCGATCTGCCGTCGGCAATGGAGAAATACGGTATAACAAAACTCAGCGAAATAACGGGAGGGGCACACTGATGGCAAAAGACGTAATAATCGCACTTGATTTTCCGGGGGAAAGCGAGGTAATGTCGTTTCTCGATCTGTTCGACGGCGAGAAACCGTATGTGAAGATCGGAATGGAGCTTTACTACGCGCTCGGCCCGTCGGTCATATCCGAGATAAAGAAGAGAGGGCATAAGATATTCCTCGATCTGAAGCTTCACGACATTCCGAATACGGTCAAATCCGCGATGGCGGTGCTGTCGCGTCTCGACGTTGATATGACGAACCTTCATGCGTCGGGCGGCTCGAAAATGATGGAGGCGGCGATCGAAGGACTGACAAGACCGGACGGAAGTCGTCCTCTTCTCATCGCGGTCACTCAGCTTACATCGACATCCCAAAAGATGCTCGAAGAGGATCTTCTGATCCGCGAGCCGATGGAAAGCGTAGTGTCTCACTACGCGAAGAGAGCCGCAGCATGCGGACTCGACGGCGTGGTCTGCTCTCCGCTCGAGGCGGGAGACGTAAAGGCAGCGTGCGGCGCTTCGTTCCTCACCGTGACGCCGGGAGTACGCTTCGCGGACGGTCAGTCTCTCGATCAGGTGCGGGTGACCACTCCCGCGAGAGCGAGGGAGATCGGCTCGGACTACATCGTGGTCGGACGCCCGATAACGCGCGCGGACGATCCCGTTGCACAGTACCGCCGCGCGGTTGCGGAATTTTTAGGATAAACGGCTACACGGAAAACAGGTTAAGGAAAGGCAGAGTACATATGAAAAAAGAAATTGCAAACGCACTTCTCTCGATAAAGGCGGTGTTCCTTCGACCGGACGAGCCGTTCACATGGGCGAGCGGAATAAAAAGCCCGATCTACTGCGACAACCGACTGACCCTTACGGCACCTGAGGTCAGAACGCTTATAGAAAACTCGATCGCCGAGACCGTAAAAAGGGAATACCCCGATGCCGAAGTCCTTATGGGAACGAGCACCGCGGGAATCGCACACGCCGCCATTGCCGCACAGATACTCGGAATGCCGATGGGATATGTGCGGGGAGGCGCGAAGGATCACGGACGTCAGAACAGGATTGAGGGAAAGCTTGAGGCGGGCGAAAAGACAGTCGTGATAGAAGACCTCATCTCGACCGGAGGAAGCGTTATCGACGTCGTGGACGCGCTCCGCGAGGCGGGCGCCGAGGTTCTCGGCATCGTCAGCATATTCACTTACGGCATGAAGAAAGGGCTCGATCGCCTCGAAGCCGCAAATGTGAAAAACGTGAGCCTCACCGATTTCGATTCCGTGATCGAGGCTGCCGCAGAGAGCGGATATATAAAGCCGGAGGACGCTTCAAAACTCCGTGCCTTCCGCGACAATCCGTCTGACGAATCGTGGATAAAAGCATAACGGAGGGAATATGCGTCATCTTATTGATATAATGGATCTTACGGTGGATGAGATCGATTCGCTGATCGATACCGCGAACGATATCATTGCCGACCCGGCGAAGTACAGAAGCGCCTGCGTCGGGAAGAAGCTTGCCACGCTCTTCTTCGAGCCTTCTACGAGAACGCGCCTCAGCTTTGAAGCCGCAATGCTCGATCTCGGCGGCAGTACGCTCGGCTTCTCCGAAGCGCAGTCAAGCTCGGCATCGAAGGGCGAGAGCGTGTCGGACACCGTCCGCGTAGTGAGCTGCTATTCGGACATCATCGCAATGCGCCACCCGAAGGAGGGCGCTCCGCTCGTCGCCTCAATGCACAGCGAGGTTCCCGTGATAAATGCGGGTGACGGCGGACATAACCACCCGACGCAGACTCTCACCGATCTTCTCACGATAAAGCGGGAGCTCGGCAGACTCAGCGATCTCACGGTTTGCTTCTGCGGCGACCTGAAATTCGGACGGACCGTTCATTCTCTTATATCAGCGCTCTCACGTTATTCCGGAATAAAGCTTGTACTTGTCTCGCCGGATGAGCTGAAGCTTCCCGGATACATAAAAAAGGAAGTCATCGAGAAAAACGGAATGGAGTATACCGAAACCGCAGATCTTGTTTCGGCTATGCCGGATATCGATGTTCTGTACATGACACGGGTACAGAAGGAACGTTTCTTCAACGAAGACGATTATCTCCGCCTGAGAGACAGCTATATTCTGACACCGGACAAGCTTGAATATGCGAAGAAAACGCTGAAAATACTCCATCCTCTGCCGAGAGTGAACGAAATATCGACGAAGATTGATGACGACGAGCGTGCTTGCTACTTCAAGCAGGTGAAAAACGGCAAATTCATAAGGATGGCGCTTATCCTTATGCTTCTTTCGGAGGCGGAAAATGAACATTGATTCGATAAAGAACGGAATCGTCCTCGACCATATCCGCGCGGGACAGAGCATGGAAATATACCGTATTCTCGAGCTCGGCGAGCTTGACTGCACTGTGGCGATAATAAAGAACGTAAACAGCTCGAAGATGGGCAAAAAGGATATAATCAAGATTGACGCGGAGCTTGACCTCGATCTTGCCGTCCTCGGATATATCGATCCTGGGATTACTGTCAATATTATAAAGAACGGCGAGAGGGTCGAAAAACGCCATCTTCGCCTGCCCGATGAGGTTCGCGGAGTTATAAAGTGTAAGAATCCGCGGTGCATAACCTCGGTCGAGCAGGATATCGAGCACGTTTTCCGCCTGCGCGACAGGGAGAACCGCGTGTACAGATGCATATACTGCGAGTCAAAGGCGAAATGATATCTGCGACTTCGGATATTCCCACTCCTGCGGTAAAATGCGCCGATGCGCGGAGAGCGTGAAATATCTTCGCTGTGCGGCATAACCGAACTGAGACCGCGCGGCTCTGACTGAATGCAGATCGGAACAATACGGCGGGACGCCCCGGAGCGTCCCGCTTCTTGTTATATATGGGCATACGTCGGAGAAAGCAGTCAGTTCGCTTTTTCGGCAGAACGGCTGGATTACGCACAGATGAAAAATATTGTTATACCGTCTTTGTATACATAAAAATAACGGATGTGTCTTGTATTTTCGGACAACATGTGGTAATATAGAAGTAACACTTTTTATACCCGAACACGAACGAGAGGTGAACACTTTGAAATACACTTTCAGAGGCGGAGTCCGCCTTGACGAGCATAAATATACCGCAGACTGCGAGACGGAGGTAATAACTCCTCCGGATACCGTTTCGATACCGATGTCGCAGCATATAGGCGCGCCGTGCGTGCCGCTTGTCTCCGTCGGGGATCATGTTTTCCTCGGACAGAAGATAGGCGATGTCGAAGGCGGTCTCGGATGTCCGGTCCATGCGAGCGTGTCGGGAACGGTGACCGCGATTGACGAGAAAAGCTCGCCGAGCGGCGCGAGGATCAAGAATATAGTTATCTCAAACGATAAGAAGAATGAACTTTCACCGGATATAAAGCCATTTCCGAAAAGACTTACCGAGACGACCGATGATGAACTCATTTCCGTGATCCGCGAAGCGGGCGTTACCGGAATGGGAGGGGCATCGTTTCCGACCTATGCGAAGATAGCATCCGCCGCCGGCAAGGTTGAGCAGATGATAATCAACTGTGCGGAGTGTGAGCCGTTCATAACCGCAAATCACAGACTTCTTGTCGAGGATCCGGCATCAGTTATAAACGGAATCAAGATACTTCTCCGTGCGGTCGGAGTGAGAAGCGCAATCATCGCAGTTGAAGACAACAAGCTCGACGCCGTGAATATTTTAGAGGAGATGCTCAGCCGAAGCCGCATGATATCCGTCGCGGTCATGAAAACCAAATATCCTCAGGGCGACGAGCGCCAGCTTGTATACGCTCTTACCGGACGTGAACTCAGACAGGGGCAGCTTCCCGCAGACGCGGGCTGCGTGATTTTCAACGCGGAGACCTGCGCGGCGGTATTCCGCGCATTCGCAAAGGGAATGCCGCTTGTCAGCCGTCGCGTCACCGTCAGCGGCGACTGCGTTGCCGAGCCGAAGAATCTTCTTGTACCGATAGGCACCCCGTTTTCGTCGCTTGTCGATTACTGCGGAGGACTGTCAAAAAAACCTAAATATATGATCTCGGGCGGACCGATGATGGGGCAGGCTCAGTGGGACAAGGACGCTCCCGTCGTAAAGGGAACATCGGCACTTCTTGTACTTTCCGAAAGCTTTGCGAAGCTTCCGTCGACGCCTCCCGTCTGCATCCGCTGCGGAAGATGCGTCGCACATTGTCCGATGCGACTTATGCCGAACTATATAGCGCTGTTTTCGTCAAACGGCGAATTCGACAAAGCCGAAAAATACGGCGCAATGAGCTGCGTCGAATGCGGAACGTGCTCCTACGGATGTCCTGCGGGAGTGCCGATAGTGCAGCATATCAGAGTAGCCAAGGGTGAGATACGCGCCGCCGCCGCTCAGAAAAAAGCTGCAATGACGAAATCGGAAAGCGGAAAATAAGATTACCGAAGCACAAGAAACGGATAAAGAAAGGCATGATATAATGGCTGAAAACGACATTGTAAATAACATTCCGGCTGAGAATGAGCCGGAAGAGAATGCCGCCGGCATACCTGCCGGAGCGGAAAAAATACAGTATCCCGATATCCTGACCGTCGAGCCGTCGCCGCATATGAGGACCGTGCAGACAACTCCGGTCATCATGCGCCGCGTAATGATCGCGCTCACTCCTGCGGCACTGTGGGGCGTCTACGTCTTCGGACTCCGCGCCGCCGCGATAATAATCATTTCTGTAATTTCGTCCGTTTTCTTTGAATGGGCGACGCAGAAGATACTTCGACGCAGCGTCACGGTTGCGGATTTTTCCGCGGCGCTTACGGGGCTTCTCATCGGAATGAATCTCTCGGCTTCGGTGCCGCTGTGGCTTCCCGTCGCCGGGGCGTTTTTCGCAATTGTTGTCGTAAAGCAGCTCTTCGGCGGCATCGGAAAAAATATCGTAAACCCCGCGCTTGCCGCAAGAGTATTCATGTTTGCGTGGCCCTCCGAGATGGGCATTTTCACAAAGCCCTTCGAAAGAATAAACAGCCTTGCCGTTACTTATAATCCGCCCGATGCGGTTACGGGCGCGACTCCGCTCGCATCTCTCAAGACGGGCTCGCTTCCGGATACTACGTTTTTCGATATGTTCGTCGGAAACCAAAGCGGATGCATCGGCGAGCTGTCCGCGCTGCTTCTCACGGTCGGCGGCCTGTATCTTATATTCACCAAGGTCATCACATGGCATATCCCCGCTGCATATATAGGCACGGTGGCGCTTATGTGCGTGCTTTTCCCGCTGAACAGCGAGGCGCGGGTAGATTTTATGCTTTGCGAGATCGTGTCCGGCGGACTTCTGCTCGGCGCGATGTTTATGGCGACGGATTATGCCACATCTCCCGTTACGTCGGCGGGACGGCTGATCTACGGAGTCATATGCGGACTGCTGACCGTCTTTATACGTTATTTCGGAGGCTATCCCGAAGGAGTATCCTTCTCGATCCTCATAGCAAACCTGCTTGTCTGGTATATCGACAAGCTCACGATACCGCAGAAATTCGGAGGTAAGCGCAGCCGTGCTGAAGAAAAAGAAGCATCAAAGTAAATCCCACGATCCGCTTCGCTCGGAGAAACCGAAGAAGAACATCGTTTTTTCTCCCGCCGACGAGGAGAATGCGGACGTGAGGTATGACAACACGGACGTTACCCTTGACGAACTTATAAACAGCGTCCGTGATTCGTCGGACGCGGATACCGTGGATACCGCAGCCTCCGCGGAAAATGATGATCTCGAGACACTTCGTGAGGAGGCCGAAGAGATGATCGAACGGCTGACGGAGGAAGAAGCCGAAGAGCCTTCCGGAGACATCGGCGACACACCGGACGAATCCGCACACGGGGAACGTGCCGAAGCGGCTTCCGTGACTGACATGGACGGCGAGGACAGCGCGCAAACCGCGGAAATCGCGGATGAAAAAGCCTTTTCGAACAGCGATTCGCCCCCGGCTGCGGAAAAATCCGATCCGGAAGATACGGATGACTCGCCTTCGGAGGACATGCAGGCAGAAGAAGTACCGACGGAAGAAATGCAGAAGAACATTCCCGACGGTATGCCAGAGAATGAAGAATCGCCGGAGGACGCTTTGCACGAAGAAACGGATGATACCGCTGCGGGCGAAAACAACAAAAACAAAAAAACACCTGTTGCGAAGATAATCGCAAGCCTTACGGTGATCTGTGCGGTTATCGCCGCCATGCTTGCAGCCGTGAATGCGTTTACCGCCGATCGGATTGCGAAAAATACGGAGCTCGAAAAGGAGAACTCGATCCGTAAGATCTTCGGTTCGTATATAACCGCGGAGGAATACACCGATTTCGAATCGCCGGAGGAAATGTACGTCTATCTTGTTTACAAGAGCAATATGCTTTACGGCTATTGCGTGAACGTGTTTCCTTCGGGCTTCGGCGGACAGATAAACATGATGGTCGGAATCGGCGCCGACTCCGACATTGCGGGCGTGAATATAGTTTCAATGTCCGAAACTCCGGGTCTCGGAAGCAAGACGAATACAAGAGATTTTCTTTCCGGCTACGAAGGAAAGAAGGGCAAGATCACGCTCGGCGCTGATATAGATGCTGTATCCGGAGCTACGATAAGCTCAAAGGCGGTGACTGCGGGAGTGAACTCCGCACTTGCGCTTGATATCGATATTGCCGCGATCGCTGAGAAAAAGGGTGTTATGCTTTACGTCTCCGAGCTTGATACGGATCCGCCGGAGACTGACGGCGACGGAGGAGACGCGCCGATATACCAGCCGAATCAGAAACCGAATATTCAGTCCGGCAGAGTTGAGGATACGCTTGATTATGTTGACGGCGTTGAAAATCCCAATGCCGCACCTTCCGCCGAGCGTCCGAAGATCGACATCCCCGTTCAGAGCGATACCGAAGTCTATATAACGGAGACGGAAACCGAGACCGGAGACGATACCGATCTCACCCCCGCACCTCCCGAGACTACAACAACAAGCGCACCGGAAACCACCACCAAGGCCCCCGAAACGACGACAAAGGCGCCGGAAACCACCACAAAAGCACCTGAGACAACGACCAAAGCGCCGGAGACTACAACGACAAAGGAGCCCGAGACTACTACGCAGACGCCGCCGGAGACCGAGTCCAAGCAGGAGGAGACCACCGGCAGCGCGGACGAAAACGAGGAGCCGGCATGACCGAAGAAAAAGCGTACTGAAAGGGAAATACGGTATACCAATGAAAACATCATTCGGAAAACAACTCAGAGAAGGGCTTGTTACGAACAATCCGATATTTGTACAGTTTCTCGGTATGTGTTCGGCACTTGCCATAACGACATCGGTAACAAACGCCATCGGAATGGGGCTTTCCGTTACCGCTGTCCTGATCTGCTCAAATCTGCTTATATCTCTTCTGCGGCGCGTTATAATGCCGCAGGTGAGAATAGCTGCATTCATCGTTATAATTTCGGGATTTGTAACTGCCGTCGAGCTTTTGATAAAGGCGTATCTTCCCGCGCTCGATAAATCGCTCGGACTGTTCATCCCGCTGATTGTTGTAAACTGCATAATCCTTGCCCGCGCGGAATCGTTTGCGTCGAAAAACGGACCGATCGCGTCCGTATTTGACGGCTTTGCGATGGGGCTCGGCTATACTGCGGCGATTACGGTCACCGCGGCGGTGCGCGAGCTTCTCGGAACGGGCAAAATTTTGGCAGCCGCAGACGGCAGCGGCGGAATTGCGATCCTCGGATCGTGGTATTCTCCCGCGAATATATTCATATTGCCTCCGGGAGCGTTTCTTACGCTTGCGTTTCTCGTCGCGATTTTTCAGAAGCTGATCTCGGTGTCGGCGGAAAAGAAAGAGAAGAAAGCTTATTTGACGGAGAACTGCGCAGAGGAAAACGCGGAAGCGGAAACGGAGGAGAGCGATGACTGACATACTTCTTATCATGTTTGCCGCGATACTGACCGAGAATTTCATATTTTCAAAGTTTTACGGAATATGTCCGTTCCTCGGCGTATCCGAGAAGCCCTCGACAGCGCTCGGAATGGGAATGGCGGTCACATTCGTCATGACGGTGTCTGGTGCGGCGACATACCTTGTCTACACCTATGCGCTTGTCCCGCTTCATCTCGAGTATCTGAAGACGATTGCGTTCATCCTTGTGATCGCATCCCTCGTTCAGTTTATCGAAATGTTCTTAAAGAAGAATGTTCCCTCGCTCTACGGCGCGCTCGGAATATATCTTCCGCTCATCACGACAAACTGCGCCGTGCTCGGCGCGGCACTTCTCAATATCGAGAAGGAGTACGATTTCGTAAAAAGTCTTGTGTTCGGCTTTTCAGCGGCGCTCGGCTTCACTCTTGCGATCGTGATCTTTGCCGGAGTCCGTGAGAGAATGCGCTATTCCGATCCCCCGAAGGCTTTTCGCGGATTTCCGATACTGCTTCTTGCGGCGGCGCTTATCGCCATGGCTTTTTCGGGATTCTCCGGAATAAGCTTTGCCTGATGCTGCCTGCCGATTATCCTTACTGAAAGGAAGCTTTTGCAGACGCAAAAGCGGAGATTAAACGATGGAACTTGCTTTTCAGATATTGATTCCCGTCGCCGTGTTCGTTGTTCTCGGAGCACTCATGAGCACCATGCTCGCCATAGCCTCCCGCGCGTTCGCCGTGAAAACGGATGAACGGGTCGAGGCGATCGCCGAAATTCTTCCGGGCGCAAACTGCGGCGGCTGCGGATATGCCGGATGTCATGCTCTTGCCGAGGCGATCGTGCGCGGAGATGCAAAGACGTCGGCGTGCGCCGCCGGCGGCGAAGAAACGGCGAAGAAGATCGCCGCTATAATGGGAACCGAGGACGCGTCGTCGGTCAGAATGAGAGCGCAGGTCATGTGCTCGGGAACCGACGGATGCGCAAAGAAAAAGTATATCTACGAGGGTGAGCAGGACTGCATAGCCGCATCCAAGCTCGGCGGAGGAGATAAGCTCTGCCCGAACGGCTGCATCGGACTCGGCACCTGCGCGAAGAACTGCCCCTTTGACGCGATATCCGTGAATGACGGCGTGGCGGCGGTCGATTACCGCAAGTGCCGCGGCTGCGGCATCTGCATAACCGCCTGTCCAAAGCATATAATCCGCCTGATCCCGTTCGACAGCCGGCAGTGGGTCGGCTGCATGTCGGTCGACGACGGCAAGACCACTAGAAAATACTGTGATGTCGGCTGCATAAGCTGCCGCATATGTGAGAAAAACTGTCCGGAGGAGGCGATAAGCGTAAGCGATTACGTCGCCTCGATCGATTATTCCAAGTGCAGCGGCTGCGGTATCTGCGCCGACAAATGTCCGCGCGGAATAATACATTCCGCGGATAAGGAGGTATCCGAAAAATGAAGAAATACGATAAAATCCTCAGCATACTTATAATTATATCGGGCGCGTTTGCGCTGGTCTGCTATGTTTCATATTTCATAAAGCTGTTTGTTTATCCCGAAGGGACGCTGCCGATCATTGCGTGCGTTACGGTGATCCTCGGAGTCTGTCTTCCGATATCGCTTGACAAATACATACGGAAGCTTACGAAAAAGGCGTATCCCGTGCTGAAGACCGTGTATTGCGCCGCGCTGTGCTTTTACATGGTTACCTTTACCGCGATGTCGGTGTTTGTTTATTCCGGTGTTTCTTCCGGACCCGCGCCGGAAAAGCTGCCGCCTGATACGGTGTTCGTCACCTTCGGCGCGAAGATCAAGCCGGATTCTACGCCCGGAAAAGCGCTCATGCGCCGGCTCGACAAAACGATCGAGCTCATGTCGTACTGCCCGGATTCGGTATGCATCGTCACGGGCGGAAAAGGCGTTGACGAGCCCGAATCTGAAGCGGAGGCAATGCGTAAATACCTTGTTGCCAAGGGCATTCCGGATGAGCGTATAATTGTGGAGGATCAGGCAAAGGATACGATACAGAACGTGGAATTTTCAAAGAAGCTTATAACAGAGAGGGGGCTTGAAGGACGCACCGTCGCGTGCGTTTCCACCGGGTTCCATATCCCGAGGATAATGTACCTTACCTCAAAGGCTGACTTCGGCGAATATTTTTACCGTGCGCCGGGAAGCAATTTCTATATAGAATTCACATCGGTCGTCAGAGAATATATGTCATATGTCAAGCTCTTCGTCAGAGGATACTGACGTCGGCGACCGCGGAAAGGACGGAAAGATGGATATAAAGGAGATACTTTCGCACGTCGATCATACGGAGCTTTCACCCGCCGCACGGCTCGACGATATAAAGCTCCTTATCGACGATGCGATAAAATATTCGACCGCGACCGTGTGCATCCCGCAGTCCTATGTCGCACAGGCATCGGAGTATGCGGCGGGGCGCATGAAAATATGCACCGTCATCGGATTCCCGAACGGATATGACACGACCGCATCAAAGGTTTTTCAGGCGTCCGATTCCGTGAAGAACGGAGCGGATGAGATCGATACCGTTATCAACATCGGCTGGGTCAAGGACGGAATTTACGACCGCGTGCAGGACGAGATCGCCGCAATAAAGGATGTCTGCGGAGATCGGATACTGAAGGTCATCGTTGAAACCTGTCTCCTTACGGACAGCGAAAAGGTGCGCATGTGTGATGTCGTGTACCGCGGCGGTGCCGACTATATAAAGACTTCAACCGGATTTTCAAAGGGCGGCGCGACGGATCACGACGTGAAGCTTTTTGCGGAGCATGTTGCTCCCGGACTTAAGATCAAGGCGGCGGGCGGAATATCCTCTCTCGCCGATGCCGAGAATTTTCTCAGGCTCGGAGCAGATCGGCTCGGCACAAGCAGGATCGTAAAGCTTGTAAAGAACGAGGATTCGGCAGGATACTGATGAGAAGCGTCGGAAAGCGGATCTTTTGTGAATATCCGCACAGCATCGGCGTGACTGCCTGATTTTGCATTTCACATGTTTTCAGCCGCAAGGCGGCGGAAAGGAGACCATGAGACTTTTTCTTATCGTACTTGACAGCGTCGGAGCGGGATATCTGCCCGACGCCGGACTTTTCGGGGATGTCGGAGCAAATACACTCGGCACTCTTGCGTCTTCACCGGAGCTTTCGATCCCCAATCTCGTTAAAATGGGAATCGGAAATATTGAGGGGCTGTCCTCACTCGGAACCTCCGCATCTCCCGAAGCGGCAGTTGGAAGATGCATCGAACGCTCGATGGGCAAGGATACGATAATCGGGCATTGGGAGATTGCGGGACTTGTGTCCCCGAAGCCGCTGCCGACGTATCCGAACGGATTCCCTAAAGAAATAATCAACGCCTTTTCCGAAAAGACTGGAAGGGGAGTAATCGTCAATAAGCCGTATTCCGGAACGGAGGTCATACGCGATTACGGCACCGAGCACGTAAGAACCGGCAAGTGGATCGTCTACACCTCGGCAGATTCCGTTTTTCAGATAGCTGCGCATGAAGAAGTGATCCCTCTTGACGAGCTTTATCGCGGCTGCGAGATCGCGCGCGGTATCCTGACCGGGGACAATGCCGTCGGACGGGTCATCGCGCGCCCGTTTGTCGGAATCGACGGAGATTACAGAAGAACGACGAACAGACGCGACTTTTCTCTCGAACCGTTCGCCCCCACGCTTCTCGACGCGCTGAAGGAAAACGGCAAAACCGTTATCGCAGTCGGAAAGATACACGATATCTTTGCCGGGCGCGGCATAAGCGAGTCGATCCATACCGACGGAAATACGGACGGCATGAATAAGACTCTCGATATTGCGTCGCGTGATTTCGACGGTCTGTGCTTCGTTAATCTTGTGGATTTCGATATGCTCTACGGTCACCGCCGGGATATTCCGGGATACGCACGCGCGCTTTCGGAATTTGACGCATTTCTTCCGTCGCTCATCTCAAAGCTCGGCGACGATGATGTTCTCATCATTACGGCGGATCACGGATGCGATCCCGGATACAGCGGAACCGATCATACGAGAGAGTATATACCGCTCATAGTTTACGGAAAGGGAACATCTCCGCAGATGCTCGGCACACGTTCAACATATGCCGATATCGCGGCGACGGCGGCGACGGCGTTCGGCGTTCCGCTCGACACCCCCGGAACAGATTTTTTCGAAAAAATCAAGAGATAATTGCGGGAATAATTGCACAAAATTCAAATGGATTTTTTGTGCATTCCTCCAATGTTTAAAAAGCCGGAATCAAATGCACCTCAACCCCTTGAAATGAGGTGCATTTTATTTTAATATAATAGGGAATAAAAATGTTCTGACGAACATTACTTGGAGGTAATCATGGCAATTTCGGCAAATGATACAATAAGAATCGGTATTATCGGATGCGGCGGTATCGCAAACGGTAAGCATATGCCCGGACTCAGATCGATCGAGAATGTGGAAATGGTTGCATTCTGCGACATCATTGAGGAGAAGGCACAGCAGGCAGCAAAGGACTACGGTACCGATGACGCGAAGGTATATACGGACTATAAGAAGCTTCTCGAGGACAAGACCATCGACGTTGTTCATGTGTGCACGCCCAACCGTTCGCACAGCTTTATCACCGTTGACGCTCTCGAGGCAGGCAAGCATGTAATGTGCGAGAAGCCGATGGCAATCAACTCTGAGGAAGCAAAGAAGATGCTTGATGCGGCTGAGCGTACCGGCAAGAAGCTCTGCATCGGTTATCAGAACCGTTACAGACCCGAGATGCTTTATCTTAAAAAGGAAGCGGAAGACGGTACCTTCGGAGACATTTACTACTCCGAGGCTATCGCAATTCGCCGCCGTGCGGTTCCTACATGGGGCGTCTTTATCAATGAGTATGAGCAGGGCGGCGGTCCCCTTATCGATATCGGAACGCACTCTCTCGACCTTACCCTTTGGATTACAAACAACTACAAGCCCAAGTACTGCGTAGGAACCTCCTACCACAAGCTCAACGGTCTTGCTCCCGAGCTTCAGGGCAACACATGGGGTCCTTGGGATTCGAGCAAGTATACCGCCGAGGACAGCGCATTCGGATTTGTTGTAATGGAGAACGGCGCAACGATTCTTGTAAAGTCCTCATGGGCGCTTAACTACGAGCCTTCTCTCGAGGCATCGACTCTCATCTGCGGAACACTCGCAGGTGCGGACTTCGCTAACGGACTTCAGATAAACGGCGTACGCAACGGTCGTCAGTACATAATGAAGCCCAACTTCGGCGCAGGCGGCGTGGCATTCTTCGACGGCGACAACAGCGCTGCGCTTGATTGGCAGAACGACTGGATCAACTCTCTCAGAAACGATACCGAGGCGATCGTTCATGCAGATCAGGCATATTGCGTAACAAGAATCCTTGAAGGAATTTATACATCTGCCGCAACCGGCGATGTGTACAAGTTCTGAGTTTGATACATACGGACTATGCAATCCTTAGGGATTGCATAGTTTTGATGGCACAATAAAAAATCGAAAGGAACGGTACAAACATATGAAACTCAGTGTACTTGCAAATCTTTATGCACAGTATCCTCTTGAAGAGACTCTCGCAAAGCTCAAGGCTCTCGGCGTAGAGGCTGCCGAGATCGGCGCGGGCGGATACCCCGGAAAAGCTCACTGCGATCCCGAGAAGCTTCTTGCGTCTTCCGCGGATTTCGAAAAATTCAAGGATGCTTTCAAGAAATACGATATCGAGCTCTGCGCTCTTTCGTGCCACGGCAACCCCGTGCATCCCGACGAGGCCGAGGCAAAGCGTTACCATGACGATTTTGTCAACACCGTTCTTCTCGCCGAGAAGCTCGGACTTGATACCGTGATCACATTCTCCGGCTGTCCCGGCGGCGCTCCCGGCGATAAGATGCCGAACTGGGCGACCTGCGCATGGCCCGAGGAGTATCTTGCGGTTCTCGATTATCAGTGGAATGACGTGCTTATTCCTTATTGGGAGAAGGCAACCAAATTTGCGCTCGAACACGGCGTAAGCCGCATCGCTCTCGAGCTTCATCCCGGCTTCTGCGTCTACAATCCCGAGAAGCTCATGAAGCTCCGCGAGGCTGTCGGTCCCGTTATCGGTGCTAACTTCGATCCTTCGCACCTTGTATGGCAGGGAATCGATCCCGTATCCGCTATCCGTTATCTCGGAGACTCCATCTACCACGTTCATGCCAAGGATACGAAGGTCGATAAGCTCAATACCGAGCGCACCGGCGTTCTCGATACCAAGCATTACAGCGACGAGATCAACCGTTCGTGGGTATTCCGCACGGTCGGCTTCGGCCACGGTGAGGAGTATTGGCGTGACCTTATTTCCGCGCTCCGTCTCGTAGGCTATGACCGCGTTCTCTCGATTGAGCATGAGGACAGCCTCATGTCCATCGACGAAGGACTATCTAAGGCTGTTGAATTTCTCAAACCCATGATAATACACGATCCAAAGCCCACCACCATGGCATGGGCATGATGTCCGCATAAAGGCGGCGCCTTCCCGATGCGGCGGGAAGCCGCTCAGGATGCTTTGGAATCGGATGACCGAAAAAGGCGGTGTCGGCATTCTGTGCCGACACCGCATATTTTTACGGATAATGTTTCGATACTGACAAATTGTAGAATTGTTAATAAATAAGTGGTACAATGGAAGTGCAGATTTTTACCGCGACGGAGGATGAAATGCTGACTTACGAAGAACTTCGCAAAAATGAAGCAATACGCACATATATATCCGCAGCCGATGATTCCCTCGGCGCACTTGGATACACCGAACACAGCTTCGGTCACGTCACGAAGGTTGCACAGTGTGCGAAATATATTCTCGAAACCCTCGGATACGGTGAACACGATATCGAGATAGTGCAGATAGCGGCGTTTCTCCACGACATAGGAAATATGGTGAACCGTGAGGAGCACGCACAGAGCGGCGCGGTCATGGCATTCCGCATACTCGATAACCTCGGCTTCAGCGCGTGTGATATTGCAACCGTCGTGTCCGCGATCGGAAATCACGATGAGTCAAACGGCGTTCCCGTGAACCCCGTTTCGGCAGCGCTTATCCTTGCGGATAAATCCGACGTGCGCCGCACGCGCGTGAGAAATCACGACGAAACAAGCTTTGATATCCACGACAGAGTAAACTATTCCGTTACCGATTCACACCTCGAGATAAATCCCGCGCATGATACGATAACCCTGTCCCTCGACATAGACACGAAATACAGCTCGGTTATGGATTATTTCGAAATATTTCTCGCCCGCATGCTGCTCTGCAAGAAGGCGGCGGCAAAGCTCGGGCTTGAATACAAGCTCAAGATGAACGAGCAGCAGCTTATCTGACCGTCGCATTCAAAAGGATTAGGGAAAGAGAAAATGGATTCGTCAAATTTCACTCCCAAGGTAATAACGCTCGATTTTTATTCAAAGAGCGGTGACAGCTTCGGTGTTACATGGCAGACGAAAGAGGAGGGAAAACCGATCCTCGAGTACACGGATGAAGACGATTTAAATTTTGAACATCCGGTGCGAGTGAAGGGCGAGTGCTCCGAAGGGATGAAGGCAAAAAAGAATTGCGCCGTGATAACGGGAATTGCGCCCGGACAGCGGTGCCGCTGGAGAGTCGGCGACGAGTGCGGCGTAAGATCGGCGGACGCGGTTTTTACGGTTCCTCCGACAGGCGGCGACAAGCTTGATTTTCTTGTGTTCGCCGATTCACAGGACGAAGATAACAACGGACTTTGGTGGAAGTGCGCGTGGAAAGACGCGATCGGACATTTTCCCGGTACTCGTCTTTTCGCGCACGCGGGCGATATAGTCCGGTTTTCCGGCAGCCATGAGATGTGGCGCGATATGATCGGAAATAACGAGGAGTTTGTCAGCGCTTATCCGATGCTGCCGTCCGCCGGGAATCACGATTATTGGCACTGCTATCTGGACGGATACAGCAGTACGCTGTATTCTCATTTCAATATCGATCTTGCCCCGCAGGATACGTCTCACGGAATTTATTATTCGGTCGATATCGGTCCCGTGCATTTTACCGTGCTGTCAAGCGGAGACCTTATGGAAACCAACGATAAGCTGCTTCCGACACAGGTTGAGTGGCTCGTGAACGATCTTGCGGCAGCCGATCGAGCATGGAAAATCGTGATAATCCACAACCCGCTTTACTCTCCCGGAAAATACGGCGCACGCCGCCCGGTCTGCAATGCGGCGCTTTCTCTCCGTAAACAGCTAAACGGAATTTTTGCTGCCTACGGGGTCGATATGGTTCTCTGCGGTCACGATCATGTGCTCGGCAAATCCTATCCCATCCGTGCAAACTCGACCGTGCAGACAGACTTTGAATATGTGACCGAAAAAATCGGCGGAACTGACGCAAAAATCATGATTGACCCCGCGGGGCCGATACACTTTGAGCCGGGCTGCTGCGGAAATCAGAACCGCGAGATCGAGGACCTGACCGAGGATTTCGCAAGCGAACTTGAGGTCGCCGAAAGCATGCACGACAGAGCTGTGGCTTACGCGCACATCTCGAGCGACGGTGAGACGCTTTGCCTGACCTTCCGCGAAGTATCGGTTGACGACGGCGCGGACGTGTCCGAATTCTCGTTCGGTATAAGAAAAACGAAGAAAATGTAATCCGATCCGACTGTTTACGGATATAACGCGAAAAAATAAAGAAAACGACCGCGCAGTATGTGCGTCCGATTTACCTCGGTATCCGCAGGAATTTACCGAAGATTTATCCCGGAACAGTCATGCGCGCGGTGAAATAATAATCATAAACCGAAAGGAAGAAAAAATTGATACCTCATTCCGAAACGAAGGAAAACGTACTTAAATTTCTCGGAACCGATCCGGCATCCGGATTGACCGCGGACGAAGCTAAAAAGCGGCTTTCCGAATACGGCGAAAATCGCCTTGCCGAAAAGAAGAAAAAATCGCTAATTGCGCGATTCTTCGGACAGTTTGCCGACGCGATGATACTGATACTTCTTGCCGCGGCGGGAATTTCGTTCGTGCTTGCCTGCATGTCGGGCGAGGCGTCCGAGTTTTTTGAACCGTGCCTGATACTCTTTATCGTCGTCGTAAACGCGATAATCGGTACGGCGCAGGAGAACCGCGCCGAGCACGCTCTCGAGGCTCTGCAAAGCCTGAGCGCGCCTCATGCGCGCGTGATACGCGGCGGACGCGAGATCCGGATCGATGCGTCGGAGCTTGTTCCCGGAGACATAATCAGGCTTGAAGCGGGAGATTTCGTGCCTGCGGATTCCCGGATAATCGAAAGCTTCAGCCTTAAATCCGAGGAGAGCGCGCTGACGGGTGAGAGCGTTCCGTCCGAGAAAAACGCGGTCGATGCGGTTGACGCGAGCGCGCCTCTCGGAGACAGAACGAATATGCTTTTTTCGGGATGCTCCGTGTCGTACGGCACCGCAACGGCGGTTGTGTGCTCGACCGGAATGAATACCGAGATGGGCAAAATAGCGAATCTTCTCGAATCCTCCGAGGAGGTTCAGACTCCGCTTCAGAGGAAGCTTGCGTCCCTCGGTAAATACCTCGGAATCGCCGCGCTCGGCGCGTGTGCCGTGATATTTGTCGTCGGAATACTGAACAGGATCCCCGTGATGGAGATGTTCATGACCGCGGTTTCGCTGGCGGTGTCCGCAATTCCCGAGGGGCTTCCCGCGATCGTCACGATAGTGCTTTCGATCGGCGTTCAGCGGATGGTAAAGCGCAATGCGATAATCCGAAGCCTGCCGGCGGTGGAAACGCTCGGCTCCGCGTCCGTTATCTGTTCCGACAAGACCGGAACTCTGACGCAGAACAGAATGACCCTTGTTTCAGCAGCTGCCTCCGGAGAGGCGGAAGAAAAGATCACATCATCGTGCAGCGAGAGCGTAAAGCGGCTTCTTATGTTCGGAACTCTCTGTTCCGAGGGCAGCGTGACCGAGGAAAACGGCGAGGTTAAGCATATCGGCGATCCGACGGAGACCGCGATAGTATTTGCCGCAATGAAAAACGGCATGACCAAGGAAGAGTTGAACACAAAATACCCCCGCGCCGCGACGCTTCCGTTTGATTCCGACCGAAAGCTCATGACGACGGTCAACCGAATCGACGGAAAGCTTACGGTTATCGTCAAGGGTGCGTTTGACGTGCTTGCGGGAAGATGCACGGCGGGAAATCCAGAGAGTGCCGCCGCGCTTTGCGAGAGCATGGGCGAGCGCGCGCTCCGCGTGATTGCCGTTGCATATAAGGAAATCGAAAAATTGCCTGCGGAGCTTACAAGCGAAACACTCGAGTGCGGTCTCACATATGCGGGTCTTGTCGGAATGATCGATCCGCCGCGCCCCGAGGCGCGCGAGGCGGTTGCGCTTTGCCGCCGCGCGGGCATCAAGCCGGTCATGATAACCGGAGACCATATCGTTACCGCTTCCGCGATCGCACGGGATATCGGGATACTTGAGGACGGAGGAGAGGCAGTAACCGGTGCCGAGCTTGACGCGATGAGCGACGATGAGCTTGACCGCAGGGTGAGAAATATTTCGGTGTACGCGAGAGTTTCACCCGAGAATAAGATCAGGATAGTCAAAGCATGGCAGAGCGCCGGAGAGATCGTTTCGATGACGGGTGACGGAGTCAATGACGCGCCCGCGCTGAAGGCGGCGGATATCGGCTGCGCGATGGGAATAACGGGCACCGATGTTGCAAAGGGCGCGGCTGACATGACACTGACCGACGACAATTTTGCAACCATTGTCGACGCGGTGCGCGAGGGACGCGGAATCTACTCCAACATCCGAAAGGTCGTAGGATATCTGCTCGGCACGAACATCGGCGAAGTTCTTACGGTGTTCTTTGCAATGATACTATGGCGCAAAACGCCGCTTCTCTCCATGCAGCTTCTTTGGATAAATCTTGTGACTGACAGCTTTCCCGCAGTCTCCCTCGGAATGGAAGCGGTCGAGAATGATGTCATGGATGTTCCGCCGAAACCGAAAAACGAAGGTATATTCGCTCACGGACTCGGACTCCGTGTGGTGCTTCAGGGTGTTATGTTCGCGCTTCTCACCTTGGCGGGATTTGTTATCGGAGAGCGCTTTGCCGGAGAGGCGGGCGGACGTACGATGGCGTTCACGGTTCTTTCGCTTTCGCAGATCGTGCAGGCATATAATATGCGGACGGAGCATTCGCTTTTCAAGGCGGGATTTTTCGGAAACCGAAAGCTGAATCTTTCGTGCCTGCTTTCGTTTGTGCTTGTTCTTCTCGTGCTGTTTACGCCCGCAAATACGGTGTTTGCGCTTTCTTACCTGCCGTATTATCTCTATCTCTGCGCACTCGGACTTTCTTTCGTTCCGCTTGTTGTAATGGAGATATCAAAGGCGGCCGGACTTATAAAACATCAGAAATAAAAAGGAGATACGATCATGGGAATTTGCCCGACTCCGCATATAAACGCACATCCGGGGGATTTTGCACATACCGTGCTTATGCCCGGAGATCCGCTCAGAAGCCGATTCGTCGCCGAGAACTTTCTCACCGACGCGCATTTAGTGAATAACGTGCGCTCCGTGTACGGCTATACCGGCACATATAAGGGGAAAAGCGTATCGGTCATGGCGAGCGGTATGGGAATGCCGTCGATCGGAATATATTCTTATGAGCTTTACAACTTTTTCGGCGTTGAGAATATAATCCGCATCGGCTCTATGGGCGCACTTGCGGACAGCGTCCGTGTGCGCGACATAGTTTTCGGCGAGGCGGCGTCAACGGATTCCGCATATCTCTCGCAGTTTGAACTTCCCGGAAGCTTCGCACCGTGCGCCGATTTCGGACTTCTCCGAACTGCCTGCACCGTTGCGGAGGCCATGAACGTGAGATACACCGTCGGAAATATACTCTCGTCCGACAGATTCTATAACGATGTCGCCGGAACGAGCGAACGGTGGATCAAAATGGGCATCCTCGGGATCGAGATGGAATCCGCTGCGCTTTATGCGAACGCCGCACGCGCGGGAAAACGCGCTCTCGGAATCTTCACGATATCGGATCACATAGTGAGAGGAGAGAGCCTCAGCGCCGAGGAGAGAGAAAAAACATTCACCGATATGATGGAGATCGCTCTCGAAACGGCGTTTGTGTACGATTGATCATGGAGTTTGTCAGGATATGTTCGCCGGATGAGCCGGAATACGGCGAAGCGATGAAGCTTTACAAAGTCTCGTTCCCGGAGCATGAGCAAAGAACGGATGCAGCTCAGCGCACCGTAATGGGGAAAGAAAGCTATAACTTCGACCTGATATGCGAAGACGGTTCGTTCGTCGGAGACATATTTTATTGGGAGAGCGAAGACTTTATATATGTCGAGCATTTCTGCATTGTGCCCGACATGAGGGGTGGCGGACTCGGGAAACGCGCTCTCGAGCTGCTCGGCAGATCGGGGAAAACGGTAATTCTCGAGATCGATCCTCCGGAGGACAGCGTGTCGGAACGCCGCCGCGATTTTTATCTCCGTGCGGGATACAGGATGAATTCCATCGAACACATTCATCCTCCGTACAGGAAGGAATATGACGGCCATAGGCTTAAAGTAATGTCGTTCCCACGCGAGCTTTCCGAGACCGAATACGAAAATTTCGCATCCTTTCTCAGAAATACGGTCATGAAAGATCTGCCGTGAAAATGAAAAATACCCGCGTATCACGCGGGTATTTTTGCGTCATCAGCCTTCGTAATTTTCGGAGCTTTCGGGGAAGGTCATATATTCGGCGGGGTTGACGCTCTGCTGATTGACCGTGAGCTCATAGTGCAGGTGCGCTTCGTCCGCAATTTCGGTAAGCGACGTGTCGCCGACCGTGGCGATCACATCTCCGCCGAGGATCGACATTCCCGGCTTCACCGTCTCGAGAGTCTCCTTTGAGAGATTCGAGTAAGTGCTCACCGCGCCGCCCTTGTGGATCAGCGTGAGCGAGCATCCGTTCATCGGATCCTCCCATACGGCGCCGACGGTTCCCGTGGCGGCGGCGTAAACCTTGTCTCCGATCGAGGCGGCAAGATCAACACCCGAGTGAACACGGTAGTCGTCCATTGTCTGAGAGTAAACCGGAACCGAGGTCGAATAACCCTTTATCACCGCTCCCGGTACCGGCGCGATGAAATCGGGGAGAACATCCGCCGCCGCGTCGGCCCCGGCATCGGCATCGGCATCGGCTGTGTCGCTTGACTCCGGAGCGGCAGTGGTTTCGTCTTTCTTCTCCGTTGTCTCGGGCTTTCTTTCGGTCGTGACCGGAGCCTTGACCGTGGTTTCGGGTTTCTTTTCCGTGGAGGGCTCGGCTTTGTTTCTCTGGGAAATTACCGATATGCTGATAAGGATTGCAAGAACGGCGAGCGAAAGTGAAAGTACCGTGTAAACTATACGGTTCTGCTTCTTCATATCGTCGTTGTTTCTGAAATTCGGGTTGTTCATAATGCTTCCTTTCTTTTGCCTTAGTGGGATACTGCATATATTTTTTCCTCATTTTCTTCGTTTATGCGCCGCATAGAAAAATCTGCGTTTTCTCCATACTGTATATTGTCTTTCGACAGCGTCTGCATTTAAAAATCAAAGTCCGGGAATTTGCACAGACGTCAGTTTTTTACGTTGACAAAGGGGCGTATAAATGGTAGAATATTTTAACGGAATTTCACACGGAGGAATATTATGATAGAGCTTGAAAGAACATCGGTTATGAATTTTGAAAATGCGCTGCGCGGCGCGAGGAATCCGCTTTCAAGCTGGGCGAAGAGCGACAGCTTTTACGGCGAGAACGGGGAATTTGTGATAGGAGAAATCGATCTGTCTCTTGCGCACCGCCTTGCGGTGTCAGGATCCGATCACAGAAAATACCTCCGTCAGGTGTTTGTGTCGGTGGATATTACGGCGCCGATCTATTGGTGGAAGGAGTTTGATACCTACAAGGTGGGCACAACGGCAAATTCGACTTCAACCATGCACCGCATACATTCGAAGGACTTTTCCCGTGACGATTTCAGCACCGATCACATGACCGAAGGCGCACTCGGCGCGCTCGATAACATGATCTCCTTCCTCGAGGAGTCGAGAATCAAATTCACCGAAACAAAAGATAAAAAATATTGGTACGATATAATACAGCTTCTCCCCTCGTCATATAATCAGATGAGGACGGTGACCCTCAATTACGAGAATCTCATAAATATGTATTATGCCCGGCGCAGCCATAAGCTTGACGAATGGCACACCTTCTGCGATTGGATACGTTCGCTGCCGTATGCGTCGGAGCTTATTCTGATTAAGGAAGAAAACTGATTTGACGAAATATATAGTTTCAAAATATAAAGATCGCGGAGACGCGGGACGGCTTGCCGTCGGCAGAATCGCCGGGGGCGTCGGAATCGCGGTCAATGTCGTTCTTTTTGCAGTCAAGCTTGCACTCGGTCTTATAACGGGCAGTGTTTCGGTCGTCGCCGATGCGGTAAATAACCTGTCGGACGCGGGATCGTCCGCTTTTGTTCTTGTCGGATACGTCCTCGCCGGAAAGCCCGCCGACCGTGAGCATCCGTTCGGACATGCGAGAATGGAGTACCTTTGCGGACTCTTTATCTCCGTGATCATAACCGTGCTCGGACTTGAGCTTTTCAAGAGCTCTGCGGAAAAGCTGTTCTCGGGAGAGGGCGAAAGTACGCTGAGCGCTGCGGCGATCGTCATAATGGTGATTACGATGGCAATCAAAGTGCTTCTGGCACTCTTTTACCGCGGGCTCGGCAACGGAATAAATTCCATGGCGCTCAAAGCCTCCGCAACCGACAGCATCGGAGATGTTATCGCAACCGCAGCGGTAATCGCCGGAATGCTTCTTTCGACCGTGTTCGGATCGGCGGCTGACGCTTTGTTCGGATGCGCGATCGCCGTGTATATAATAATCCTCGGGCTCAAGCTTGTCCGTGAATCCTCCGACACCCTTCTCGGCGAGGCTCCGGATGGCGCACTCGTCTCCGATATAGCTTCTTCGATAAGTTCGTATGAAGGCGTTCTCGGCGTGCATGACCTTGTCGTTCACAGCTACGGAACGGGCGCACTTTACGCGACCGTCCATGTCGAGGTGGACTCGGACGAGGATGTGCTTCTGACGCATGACAGAATAGACAATATCGAGGCAGATTTCCTTGAAAATCGCGGGATACACCTCGTCATTCATATGGATCCCGTATGCCTTTCCGATGCGCAGACGAACGAAATGCGCATTACCGCGGGCAAAATCGTGGCTGAGCTTGCGAAAAAGTCGGGATCGGAGATTACTATGCACGATTTTCGTATGGTGCAGGGACCGACACATTCCAATCTGATATTCGATGTCGCCGTCGGACTTGACTGTAAGCTTTCCGATCGGGAGATTTCGCAGTATCTTGATTCGGAAATAAAAAAGCGCCGTTCTAACGCAAATTGCGTCATAACGGTGGACAGGGAATACGATTCTTTCCGTTTCGGCAGGGAAGAGGATTGACACCGGACGGCGGTTGTGATATAATATATGTTGTGTCGGAACGGCTTGCAAAGCCGTAACTGCTCCGCATAGGACGGACAGAGCGGGATATCGCACCGCCGCCGGAGAATTTTTGAAATCGTGCCGGAAGGACAAAAGGTCAGGACTTGCGAAAAAGCTTTGCCTAAACGGAATTTCGTCCGAAAGCTTTTGAATCCGCGGAACCTTCCGCGGTCTGAAACCGAATATCCGCTTCGTACGTTTCCGTAGCTCAGCTGGATAGAGCGACCGCCTCCTAAGAATATGTTATAACGACCGCCTTTCGGGCAAAGGCGATTGACAATGAGTTAATTTAAGCCTAAAATTGAATAGATTTCAAAGATGTTTCCGTAGCTCAGCTGGATAGAGCGACCGCCTCCTAAGCGGTAGGTCGGGTGTTCGAATCACCTCGGGAACGCCAAAAAGTGCCGAAAACAATGTGTTTCCGGCACTTTTGCGTTTCTTTGTTTATTCGCTTTCTGAGGGGGAAAGGAATAGCACGCGGCAGGCGTGCTTTTTCTCCTGCCTCCGTCGGAAAAATCCGAAATAATGCACTTTTGCTTTTGTCGCTTTTTTGCAATGTCTTCGCCGATTCGGGTGTATTGTCTTTGCCTGCGTTTTTTATTCATATACGGTATAAAATCAGAATAGGGATAAATAATAGTTACGAATTGAACAACGCTTTGGTAAATGCCGCATATGCGGCAAGTGAGGGGCAAAATGAAAAAAAGAAACAGAATAGAAAACGTTTTTGCACACGAGATAATAGACTCACGCGGAAATCCGACGGTGGAGGCTTTTGTCGGCACATTTTCAGGAGAGTGCGCTTCTGCTTCCGCGCCTTCGGGGGCATCGACAGGCTCTTACGAGGCGCATGAGCTGCGCGACGGTGATCGTGAGCGCTACGGCGGCAAGGGCGTGCTCTGCGCCGTCGAAAACGTAAACGGTGCGATTGCATCCTCGCTTCGCGGAAGAAGCCTGAATCAGGCTGCGATAGACCGTACCCTGATAAGACTTGACGGAACCGAAAATAAAACTTCGCTCGGCGCGAATGCCACTCTTGCGGTGTCGCTTGCGGCGGCTAAAGCCGCCGCTCTGTGTCAGTCTCAGCCGCTTTACAGGTATCTCGGCGGGACGGAGGCGGTCCGACTGCCGATCCCCATGATGAATATTCTCAACGGCGGCGCGCACGCATCAAACAACCTTGATATACAGGAGTTTATGATAATGCCGACGGGGTTTGACTCGTTTTCGGCGGCGCTTCGGGCGGGATGCGAGATATATCATACGCTGGCGCAGCTTCTCCGCGCCGACGGAAAAAGCACGGGCGTCGGCGACGAGGGCGGCTTTGCGCCGGACCTGCGGGATGAGCGAGAGGCGCTGAGGTATATCACCGATGCAGTTGAAAAGGCGGGATATTCCGGACGGGTCGAGATTGCACTTGACGTGGCAGCGTCGGAATGGCAGAAGGGCAACGGATACGTCCTGCCAAAATCCGGAGAAAGCCTCACGTCGGATGAGGCGATCGGGCGGATAGAGAAACTCTGCGGAGAATTTCCGATAACCTCGGTTGAGGACGCGCTCGGCGAGGACGACAGCGAAGGCTGGATTCGCCTGACCGAGCGGCTCGGCAAAAAGATCGCGCTTGTGGGAGACGATCTCTTTGTCACAAATCCGAAACGCCTTCTGCAGGGGATACGGAACGGTATCGCCAACGCAGTGCTCGTGAAGCCCAATCAGATAGGAACGTTGACGGAGACGATGCAGGTTATACGCATAGCGCATGAAAACTCATACCGCACCGTGATCTCCCACCGCAGCGGAGAAACTGCGGATACGACGATCGCCGATATTGCCGTGGCGGTAAATTCCGGATATATCAAAACGGGAGCGCCGTGCCGCGGCGAACGCACCGCAAAATACAACCGCCTGCTCATGATCGAAAAAGAGCTCGGAAAAAGTGCGGTGTACGGATACGCTTACTGAAATCCGAAGAAAATTTTTTCGGCGCGGTGTGCCTGACGGCGCGTCGCGCCGTTCTTATGCGGGATATACAAAAAAATAGCCATATGCTATTGCAAAACGGCGGCAGATGTGGTATACTGAATACAATTAAGCAAGCCGCAAAGTAAGGCCATACCAGCCGGGGAGGCAGCGGAACCCTGTACCTGAAATCCGCTATAGCAGGGGTGGTATCCCGAAACGAGGGCTGTTGACTTGCAATACGGTTTTCTTTACGCTGCGTTGAAGAATGGGTCTTGCGCGATCGGCGGCTGTGAACCATGTCAGATGGGGAACCAAGCAGCATTAAGCAGTGCGGCTGATGTGCCGCGGGGTCGCCTGTTCCGAGTACCGTTCGGAAAAAGCGTGCATGTCAGCAGTTCGAATTTCGGGTGTATGGTCTTACTTTGCGGCTTGCTTGTTCATTGTCGATTTCGGTTGCCGAAGAGGCTCGGTCTTTCTTCGGCTTTTTCGGAAAAGCGGGGGATGGAGGTCAAAATGCATCAGGCTCTGTACCGTAAATACCGACCGCAGACGTTTGACGATGTGTGCGGTCAGGAGCATATCACATCGGTTCTTAAATATGAGGCGGCAAACGGACGTGTGTCTCATGCATATCTGTTCTGCGGATCGCGCGGAACGGGAAAGACAAGCTGTGCCAAGATACTTGCCAAAGCGGTGAACTGTGAAAATCCGCATGACGGTGACCCGTGCGGCGAGTGCGCTGCCTGCCGCGCCATTGATTCCGGGGCGGCGACCGACGTTATTGAAATGGACGCCGCGTCCAATAACGGAGTTGATAATATACGCGAACTGAGGGACGATATCGCATATACCCCGTCAATGCTGAAAAAGCGCGTTTATATAATCGACGAGGTGCATATGCTTTCGGTCAGCGCGTTCAACGCGCTTCTGAAAACGCTTGAGGAACCGCCCGAGTACGTTGTTTTTATCCTCGCCACAACGGAGCTTCATAAGCTTCCCGCAACCATAATTTCAAGATGCCAGCGCTTCGATTTCAGACGCATTTCGAATGATGCGATAGTTTCGCGCCTTTCGTACATAGCGGACAGCGAGGGCATACGCTTTGAAACGGACGCACTGTCGCGCATCGCAAAAGCCGCCGCCGGCGGTATGCGCGATGCGGTAAGCCTGCTTGAACTTTGCGCAGGAGGCGCGGCTGACGTAAACGAAGACCGCGTTGCGGACGTTCTCGGACTTTCGGGATACGATATGATGAAGCGCTTCGCCGATGCCGTGGCGGGGAAGAGCGTGTCCGGACTTATCGATATGATCGAGGAAGTACAGTCATCGTCAAAGGATATTACGGTGTTCTGGCAGGAGGTCATCTCCTTCTGGCGCGATATGATGATAATGAAGGTCTCGTCGGATCCGCAGAAGTATCTCGACCTCACCGATTCCGAAAGCACTGTTCTGAAATCGTGTGCCGACCGATTCAGCGTAAATATGCTCACAAATCAATCATCGGTGCTTGATTCCGCGATGAAGGATATGCTTCGCTCACCGCAGACAAAAACGGTGATCGCGGAGTTTGCATCTCTCAGACTTACCGCTCCCGAGCTTGACTCAACAACGGATGCGATGCTCGCACGCATATCCGAGCTTGAGGACAGAGTCGCACTTCTCGAGAGCGGCGCGGTTCGGGTAGGCACAGCGGGTGCCGAGGCATCGCATACTTTGAAAAAAACGTCGGCAGGCGATACCGCGGCACGGGGAGACGTCGAAAATACGCCGTCAAACGGTGCGTATTCTGCAAAAAGAGAAATCGCGGCTCAGTCGGATAACGGCGGAAGCACCGCCGCGCATCCCGAATCCGCAAAGCCGGAATCTGCTCCGGAAAAGAACGAAGCCCGTGCGGACGGCGGATTTGAGCCGGTACGCGATATTCAGGCTGTGATAGATAAGCTCGGCGCGGGAGCCGATATGTACAGAAGCTTTCTCAACGAGGCGGAGGTATCCGTAAACGCCGATTCGGGAATACTGCGCATATCGTCGCATAATGCCTTTGCCGCGAATATACTCGGCACCGAGCAGTCGAAAACCCTGATCTCCAAGGCAGCGCTTCTCGCAAAGGTCACGGACACTCTCCCGACCGTCGAAATAAATATAATCCGCGAAAACACGAAAAAATCGTCCGATGACGATATATTCGGGTAATAACCGTATAATAACAGAAATGAGGTAAAAGAAATGAAGGCAAGACTTCCTAAGGGAATGGGCGGCGGTCCCACCGACATGAACGGAATGATAAAGCAGGCTCAGAAAATGCAGGAGGAGATGGCGTCTCTTCAGGAGGATCTCGACGCGCGTGAGTATGAGGTCAACGCAGGCGGCGGAGTTATCACCGTAAAAATCACGGGTAAGCTTGAAGTCAAGTCGATCGATATAAAGCCCGAGATCGTCGATCCCGATGACATCGAAACGCTTTCCGACGTTCTCTGCGCGGCGGTGAATGAGGCTATCAAGAAGGTCAACGAGACGAATTCCTCCGAAATGTCCAAGGTGACAGGATCGCTTTCGCTTCCCGGTCTGTTCTGATGAATGAATTTGTAGAACCGATAGAGCATCTTTCGGAAATGTTCCGGCTCCTGCCCGGCATCGGACGCAAAACGGCGGTGCGGCTTGCATTTTCCGTTCTTGAATTCTCCGATGAAACGGCAAAGGAATTCGCGGATGCGATAATCAGCGCCAAGACCGATGTGCGCGAGTGTTCGCGGTGCTTTAATATGTCGGATCATGAGCTTTGCAGGATATGCGCCGATCCGGAGCGGGATCAGTCCACGCTGTGCGTGGTTGAGGATTCGCGCGCGGTGATTGCGATCGAAAGAGCGCATACATACAGAGGGCTGTATCATGTCCTCCACGGCGCCATATCGCCGATGAAGCATATCGGTCCCGATAAGCTCCGCATAGCGGAGCTTGCCGAGAGACTGCGCAGTGAGGAGATATCCGAGGTCATACTTGCGACGAATCCGACCGTTGAGGGCGAAACGACTGCGATGTATCTTTCGAAAATGATATCTCCGATGGGGATAAAGGTCAGCAGAATTGCGAACGGAGTTCCCGTCGGCGGTGATCTCGAATATACGGACGAGATCACGCTGAAACGTGCGATGGACGGAAGATACGAGGTCTGACCTCATACGCGAAATATACCGGAAGAGCATATCGCCGAAAGAGCGAAACTTCATAAGAAAAGGCAGAGCTTTTTGCTCTGCCTTTTATAAAGCTCACACCGAGAAACAACCGAAGCACACTTCACTCGGAAGTGTGCCCCGGGCGTTTTTATACGCGCTCCGGAATCTTCTCTGCGGAAGAGGCAGCGCTCTTTTTCTTTTTGCGGCGCTCGAGCCGTCCGATTATGTAATCGGCACCGACTTCACCGCTGTGACCGAGATTGTAGAAATGCTTGTGCTTTAGCTCGTCTATGCGGTCACGGTATTCGTCCTGATGCTCGAGAAGCTCGGCGGTCACGGAAGCAATTTCGGGAACCTCGCTCTTCTCGATCGCGCGTCCGATCTTGTTTCTTGCGGTTATGTCAAACGGCTTCAGTTTGATCTTTCGGAAATCCTTGTTTACGACCTTCATCTCGGTGTTGATGAAGAGCGTGGGCTTGTTCGTCGTGAAGCTGAATTCAAACGATATCGCGGACCAGTCGGTGATGAGAAGATCCGCGGTGTACACGGTGACGTTCGACGAGAAGTCTGTCTCAATCATGAAATCGTCGCTGAAACGGTCCTTGTACTTCTCGATTATCTCCTTCATCTTCAGCGGGAAGCGGCGTACATACTGCGGATGCGGACGTATCACGATCTTGTATCCGCGTCCGTAGAGCCCCTCTACGAGATCGTCGAGACACGAATCCATTATGTTGTCATACTGCCACGACGGAGCGATGAGGATTGTTTTCTTTTCGTTTACGGGCTTGCCCGAGGCTTCGTAATCCTTTATCATTGTGTCGATAAGCCCGTAGCCGTATTCGACGATCTTTTTTTTCTTGGTTCCGCGGAGCTTTTCTATCTCGCGCACCTCGATCGCCTGCTCGCGGCTGACCGCGAAGATCGTGTTGAAATAGTCGAGCGCTCCGGTGCGGTACGTCAGATTCAGGCTGGAGCATCCGTGATCGAGGTAGATGTATTCGATGTTGCGCTTTACCTTGGAGCGCTTTATGTGATATTTCTCAAGGTCGGGTGTGGTCATTACCACAATGTTGCATTCAAGCTTCATCATGAGCGATATCAGCCTGTTTTCATCGACATAGTAGGGAATGATCTGCTTTTCGTTTTTCTTGAATATCGCGTCGTTGGGATCGCTCGTGACGTAATGGATCGTTATGTCGGATTTTTCGAGGATCGCTTCAATGAGGTTCTTGAAGTACTTGTAATATCCGCTGCCCTCGGAATAGAAGACAAGCTTCATGTTGTCAGCGTTCTCGGAAGAGAAGAACTGCTTGTAGTACTTCTTTGCGAGAGCCTTGTTCTTTTTCGCGGTCGCCTTTTCCTCCGCCGCCTGCTTCTTCATGTCCTCGAGTGCATCGTAATTGATGTACTTCTTCGGACTGTATATGATGTTGACGAGGTACATTACTCCGATCGCAAAGAGGTTGCCCCACGCCCAATAGAGACCTACTCCTGCGGGAACGATAAAAGCGAAGAATGTAGAGAACGCGATCATGAATATTGTCATGCCCCACTGCGAGAGCTTGTTCTGCTCGATCTGCAGGACGTTGATCCTGTTCTGGATCCAGCACATGAGGAGCGCGGAAAGCCCCGCAATGATCGGAACAAAGAATATCAGATTTATATGGGAAATGCTCGGTGTCTGTGTGAGATCGATTCCGAGGAAGTTTGTGTTCAGTCCCTTAATCGCCTCGATCGCCGCATCCGCTCCGGGAATGTCCGCAAATTTCGCTGCGTTATCCTTCACGAGATTTACGGCGGTGAGCTGTGCCGTCGATCCGAGATCGGCGACGGTCATGCCCGAAATCTCGGCGGCACGCGCGACGAAAGCGCTCGCTGTGTCGGCTGAAATGTGAAGAAGATGCTTGAGCGGCTTGTACACCACGTCGAGAAGTCCGAAGATTATCGGAAGCTGGAGAAGAAGCGGCCAGACGCCCGCCATCGGGCTGTATTTTTCTTTCTTGTAAAGCGCGGACTGAGCGTCAACATATGCGTCCTTGTCGTCCACATACTGATATCTCAGCGCGTCGAGCTCCGGCTTCATCTTGACCATCTTGATCGAGTTTTTCTGAACGAGAAGCGATATGGGGAACATAATGATCTTGGTTATCAGCGTAAACAGGATGATCGCAAGACCGTAGTTGTTCAGGAGGCGATAGCAGAAACGCATCACATATCCGAGAGGCGTTCCCACGATCGTATTTATAATTTCCATTGTTAAGACCGACTTTCTTTGAGATTTTTGCGAATTGCCGAAAACGGCATCGCGCGGCTGTGCATCGCCGTCGTGATTTTTATCCGAGTGAAGAAAAACGGGGAAAATAGACAAAGAGCGCTTTCGCTTTTATGTCGCCGCGCCGCACGAACGGATCGTTCCACACGCGCGAATCGGAGGAATTCAGCCTGTCGTCGCCGAGAATGATGTATGCGTCGTCGGGCAGCGTGATCGGGGCAATGTCCTCGCTTGAGAATTCAGAAACGTAATCCTCGCGCAGCTCTTCGCCGTTTATGAACACGCGCCCGCCGCGCATTTCGAAGGTTTCGCCGGGCAGCGCGACTATCCGCTTTATCAGAAGAGCGGAGCTTATGTCGCTTCGCTTAAAGAATACGATATCACCGCGTTCGGGCGGCGAAAATGCGTATGACGTCCGCAGACCGAGAACCGCCGAATTCTCCGGAACGACCGGGCGCATCGAGCCCGACGGAACACGCGCATTCACTATAATGAAGAAATTTATAAGAAACGCGGCGACCAGAGCGGAAAGCGGGATCAAAAGCCATTTTCGCGCGGCACCTCCGTCCGGCTTCTTTTTCTTCTTCATGGAATTACTTCTTCGTGGGCTGAGTGCAGATGTGAAGCGACTTTTTCAGGATCTCGACCTTCTCGCGCTCTTCGGCAAGCAGACGGCGAAGCTCTCGGTTTTCTCTGAGAAGAGCGCTTTCGCCTCCGACTTCATCGTACTTGTCCGAGGGAACTTCCGGAATTTTGATATCGTCGTAAATGTCGGCGATGGGACGTGTGCTTTCGGTATATGCGCTTGCAGAAGGTGCGGCAAATCCCGCATCCGGGGTGGGTACGGCGGTTCTGTACGCCGCCTGTGCTGCCGCGGCGGGAGCGTCGTTGCTTTCATATTCTCCGCCGTCATCGATCTCGTAATCGTCATATCCGTCATCGTCATCGTCGTCAAGATCATAGTCTGCCGAATATGCGTCCTCGCCTTTTCTCTTGGAAAAGGCGCGCTTGATCTTTCTCCAATAGAATCCGAACGCGGCACCCGCGGCGATCACGACCCCGGCGATTATCTGTATTATGTACGTCATCGCCGAGGGGTCGATGTATGCAAATGCGGTAACCGAGAAGAGAATCATCGAGAATACAAAGAAAAACAGAAATGACAGAAGATGCTTTAATTTGTTCATTTTAATTATTCGCGCCGCGTGTCCGGGCGCCCTTTCTTGTTTTCGCATTGTTTGAGACCGTTCGCCTGAGCGTTATTTCGCGTCGTAGAACGGGTATTCGATCGGCGTTTTGTCTATGATCTCCCAATTTTCAAAATTCCGTCCGTCGCCGTTGATTTTGTAGGTGACAAGGTTCACGTCGCGTCTTGACTTGGTCGAGTTCGAACCGCTCATCCAAAAATAACGTGTGACGGTTTCGTCTTCGCCGATGTCCTCGAGCGTGCGTCCGTAAGGCGTTGAATCAAGCCCGAGGTACGATATGATCGATGCGCGGAGGTTGTCCTGGCATACCTGCTTCGACGATCTCTTGAGCGGCTCGTCGGGATCGGCGCCCGCAGGCTTTACGAATGTTGCGAGAAGCCTCTCGTGATCAAGCTTCTCCATGGTTCCCGTCCAGCCGTGATCCGCGGTGATGATTATCGTCGTGCTGTCGTATAAGCCGAGAGCCTTGAGCTGCCTTATGTATTCAAAGATCATGTTGAGGTTTCCGCGCGTCTGACCTTTGAGCCCTTCGCTCCAATCCCATGACGAAACGTCTACGCGGTTGCCGTTTGCGTCCATTACGAACGGATCGTGCGAGCCCTGAAGGTGATAGAAAATGAACTCGCCGGTCAGAGAATCATCAACGGAGATTCCTTTTTCGCGCACCCCTTTGTAAAATTCCACATCGTCGGTCTTGTGTATGCTCGATTCGGGATTTGATACGGTTGCGATGCTTGCAAGATCGCCGGTGTAGAACCAGAAATACGGCTTCAGCGCTTCGGGCGCGTAACGGTACGCCGAGAGAGTGAGCATGTAGCGCACCATTTCCCTGTAATTTACGGTTTGCGTGGATTCGCCGATGTTGTCAACCGAGCCGCGGAGATTGTCTATATCAAAATATACATAATTCGCTTCGGTATATATCTTTGACGCGTATCCGGCGTTCTTTATGTCCTTGAGAAATGTCGTTTCCTCCCACGCTTTCTTTACATATTCGTCGGTGGGAACGGAATAGTCGGTTTTGATTCCGGTGAGAAGATAGTTTACGGAAGGATATGTGCGCGAATAGCTTCCGGTGAAATCCTCATAATAGGTGAATCCGGAAAGATTTTTCTCAACCTCGGGGTCCTCAAGCTGCTTTTTGGCATATGCGGTGTCAAAACGATCCATCAGAAATACAACGACGTTGTTCTTCGGAGCAAGCTCGTATATCCCATCGTCGGAAAGATACCCGTTCCCACTTATTATCGTAAAGTTCGTGGTCGTTAGAAGAGATATCAGCGCGACGGTCTGCGCACCGATGAGCATTACGGAGACGATACCGATGCCGAGAGTCCACGCCTTGCGGCTGAAATACATGACCGCAAGCACGAAAGCGAGAATGCCGAGCCATATAAGAGCATTGAGCACAGCCGGGATCGTATATGCAGTCCAATCCACGGAGGAACCGTCGAGCGTGCCGTGCTTTATGTTTATGAAGTTGCCCTGAACATAACCCGCAATCGTGAGAGCTGCGATAAACGACAGCGCATAATTGAACAGCTTGCCCCTGAGCATAAGAAGTATGAATGAGAGTACTATAAAAACACACAGCCCGCAGATCACCATCGGCATCACAAGGTACCTGAATGAGAAGGTTATGTATTTCATGTTGGAAATATATAACTCATACGGACCGAAAACGAAAAATGTGAATGCAAATGCAAACGACATGAGCAGCGCGGGAATGAGCCGCATTCTGAATTTTCTCTTGTCGGTCAAAAGCGCACGGAACTTATCCGCAAACGAAGGACCGCGCACTGTCGCGCAGGCTTCGGTTCCACTCTCTCCGATACGGGAATTTCTTTGTTTTTTCTTCATATCGATTTCGCTTTCCTCGGAATTTTACATTATTTGCCGCTGACAGACACAAAACCGCACGGCGGCATACGATACTCTCAATTATATCATAATGTAAATTCCATGTAAACACCAAACGGGCAAAAAAACGTATAAATTTTCTTTTTTTCTTGACTTCTGTTCGTGATGGTGATATAATAAAACTCATATTGAACAAATAAACTGTGGCTATCCGTGCTTTCGGCGGCAAAACGTTTCTGTTTTGGAATACCCGCGCTGAAAAATGAACGGAACGGAATCCGCTTCGGATTAAAATCGCGGCTTTTGCATCGAAAAAACGGATTTTTCCGTAATTTTTTCGGAACGTCGATACGGGCGGTGTGAAATACCCACGCCGAAGCATGATATAAAAACGGATGTGATTTCTCGCTTAAAAAGAATGCAGCCGAAACGATAAAAACTATAAATAAAAACAGAACGGAGATAAAGAATGCTGACAAAAAAACAGTTTGACATTCTTGTCAGAATGGCCGAAAAGGGAGAGCCCGAGACCCAGCGAAGCATTGCCGAAGGCACGGGAATGTCGCTCGGAGTTGTAAATAAAACGCTTGCACAGCTCACGGAAGCGGGATTCGTAAAATCGGGAACGGTAACTCCCGAAGGACTTGATGCGCTTGAGCCGTACCGCGTCAAGCGCGCGGTGATCTTTGCCGCAGGCTTCGGATCGAGAATGGTCCCGATCACGCTCAATACGCCGAAGCCCCTCGTTCGGGTTCACGGAAAGAGAATAATCGACAGCCTTCTCGACGCGGTCTACGCCGCCGGGATCGAAGAGGTGTACATAATCCGCGGATATCTCTCCGAGCAGTTCGATCAGCTTCTCTATAAATACCCCAACATCAAATTCATCGAGAATCCCGTATATAATGAAGCAAACAATATCTCCTCTGCAATGTGCGCAAGATATCTCCTTCAGAACGCATATCTCTGCGAAGCGGACCTGCTTCTGTACAATCCCGCGCTCATATGCAAGTATCAGTACTGCTCGAATTATCTCGGAGTTCCGGTTGACGTTACGGACGATTGGTGCTTCAAGACGAAAAACGGGATCATCACAAAGCTCTGCGTCGGAGGAACGAACTGCCACCATATGTTCGGAATTTCGTATTGGAACGCGCAGGACGGCGCGCGCCTTGCGGGACATATCGAGCAGGTCTACAATTCCCCCGGAGGAAAAGAGCGTTATTGGGATCAGGTCGCGCTTGAATATCATCTCGACGAATACAAAATCGCCGTGCGCGAGTGCTCCTTTGACGACATCGCGGAGATCGACACTTACCGCGAGCTGAAGCAGATCGACGATACATACGTCTGATATGCAGGCGTGATAAAATAAAAAGGCTGCGGCCGGACGGAAGAAATGCTTTCGTCCGGCTTGCGGTCTTTTGTTGCTTTTTCGCATCTTTTGTGGTAGAATCAATAGCGAAAGAGAGCCGTGTGCGGAGCGAAAGGAAGAATGAAATGTACAGAATACTTATATGTGAGGACGATCCCGTTATACTGTCTGCAATGTCGTCCTATCTTTCTTCGTGGGGTTACGAGGTTCGATGTGTGAAAAACTTCAAGGACGTTATGACGGAATTCGGTGAGTTCGCACCCGAGCTTGTGCTTCTCGATATTTCGCTCCCGTTCTTTAACGGATACCATTGGTGCACGGAAATACGCAAGGTCTCAAATGTGCCCGTTGTATTCATATCGAGCGTATCGGATAACATGAATATCGTAATGGCTATGAATATGGGCGGCGACGACTTCCTTGCAAAGCCGTTCGATCTCGATGTGCTCAATGCAAAGGTGAGCGCCGTGCTGCGCCGCGCATATAATATGCCGCTCCGGAGCGACGGACCGGAATGCCGCGGGGCGGTACTGAATATGGGGGATGCAACTCTCTCCTGCGGCGGAGAGCGGATCGAGCTTACAAAAAACGAATACCGTATTCTCGAGGTGCTTATGGGAAACGCGGGAAAGATAGTTACTCGCGCTGAGCTTATGGATAAGCTGTGGGAAACAGACAGCTTCGTTGACGACAACACTTTGACGGTAAATATAACACGGCTTCGCAATACCCTTGCCGATCACGGTCTGACCGATTTCATCAAGACAAAGAAGGGCATCGGATATATAATCGAAAACGACGGAGACGCAAAATGAGAATTCTGCCCGAATATCTGAAATACCGCATAAAAATTCTGCTTCTTTTCCTGACGGCGTTTGCATTTCCTGCGCTCACACTGTCGCTTTACGACCTTCCGACCGAGCCCGTGCTGTACGCCTTTGCGCTTTCGGGTACGGTACTTGGGGTGTCCGCCGTTTTCGATTTCGTACTGTTTGTGCGCCGTCACCGCCGCCTGTCGAGAGTCCTTTTGTCCGTCGATGCGGACATATCGGTGCTTCCGCCGCCGCGGAATTTGCCGGAGGAGGATCTTTACCGCATCATATCCGCGATCTTTGAGAAGAAGTGCGCCGCTGAATCCGAAAAGGAGCGCACGGTCAGCGAGACTGCGGATTATTACACCATGTGGGTGCATCAGATCAAAACGCCGATATCGGCGATGAGACTGCTTCTGCAGTCGGGAAACGCTGACAGAGCGGAGCTTGAAGAACAGCTTTTCCACATCGAGGAATATGTCGGAATGGTGCTTACCTACATGAGATGCGAGGGCCATATGTCGGATTTCGTGATGAAGCGCTTTCCGCTTGACCGCCCGATACGCGAAGCGGTCAGAAAATACCGCCGCCTGTTTATCAAAAAGGGAATTGCGCTTGAGTACGGCGGCACGGAGGCTTTTGCGGTCGGCGACGAAAAATGGGTCGCGTTTGTCATCGAACAGATAGTGTCGAATTCGCTGAAATATACGGAAAAAGGGAAAATATCGGTCTGCTCCGATCCCGCCTTACCCGGCGCCATATGCATAGAGGATACGGGGATCGGAATTTCTCCCGAAGATCTTCCCCGCATATCGGAAAAAGGGTATACGGGGTATAACGGTCATGAGGATAAAAAATCCACCGGGATCGGGCTGTATTTGTGCCGGCAGATAATGGACAGGCTCGGTTTCTCGATGCGCATAGAATCCGAAGTCGGGGTCGGGACTCGCGTTTATCTTGACTTCACGGATGCGAACCTTACGGAAATGTAAGAAATACGGTGAAAATGTAAGCCCGAACGATGGCTTGCATTTTTACTTTGCGGTATAATTGTCAGCGAAAACGGACGAAAGTCCGGAATTATGCTTGTAACGAAAGGCAGATACCTAATATGTCAATGCTTCAGGTCAATAATTTGAAAAAAGTATACACAGGCCGATTCGGAGGGACGCGGGTCCAGGCACTGACGAACGTAAGCTTTGCGGTCGAAGAGGGGGAGTACGTCGCCATAATGGGCGAATCCGGCTCGGGAAAAACCACGCTTCTTAATATCCTCGCCGCTCTCGATAAGCCGACCTCGGGAGAGGTCATGCTCGACGGAAAGAACATAAGCGAGATAAAGGAAAAGGATATCTCGGCTTTCAGACGGGATAACCTCGGATTCGTCTTTCAGGATTTCAACCTTCTCGATACGTTCTCACTTGAGGATAACATATACCTTCCGCTCGTGCTTGCGGGGAAGAAGTACGCCGAGATGAGCTCGCGCCTTGCCCCGATCGCAAAGAAGCTCGGGATATCCGACATACTGAAGAAGTATCCGTATGAGGTCTCAGGCGGACAGAAACAGCGCGCGGCGATAGCGCGTGCGCTGATCACCGGACCGAAGCTGGTGCTCGCCGACGAGCCGACCGGAGCGCTTGATTCAAAGGCGACCGACGCGCTCTTGAAGCTTTTCGCATCGATAAACGAGGATGGGCAGACGATCGTCATGGTCACCCACTCGACAAAGGCGGCATCGCACGCGAAGCGCGTGCTGTTCCTCCGCGACGGAGAGGTGTTCCATCAGATATACCGTGCGCAGATGAGCACCGAGGATATGTACGCAAAGATATCGGACGCGCTTACGGCGGTTATGAGAGGGAACGGCGATGAATAAGCTTTTCTATTTCCGATTAGCCGCTCAGAATCTCAGAAAAAACGGCAAATTCTATATTCCGTACCTTCTTGCGGGCATCGGAAACGTCATGATGTTTTACATCATGGTGTACCTCAGAACGAATCCGGCAATGGAAAACCACGAATCTCTCGGAATTGTTCTCGGACTCGGAACGGTCGTTATAGCGATATTTTCATCGGTGTTCATTTTTTACACAAACAGCTTTCTCATGAAGCGCCGTAAAAAGGAGATCGGACTTTTCAATATTCTCGGAATGGAGAAAAAGCATATCGCGTGCGTCCTTTCCGCCGAAACTCTGTATACCGCGCTTATAAGTATCGGAGGCGGCATCGGACTCGGAATACTCTTTTCGAAGCTGTTTTTGCTCCTGATGACGAAAATAATGGGCTACGGCGTCGAGTTCGGCTTTTCTGTTTCGGCGATCGGGGTAGCATCGACCGCTGCGGTTTTCTGCGCGATATTCTTTCTCACACTTCTCTATAACCTCGGCAGAATACATTTGTCGAAGCCCGTCGAGCTTCTTTCCTCGTCGTCCGTCGGCGAAAAGGAGCCGAGGGTCAAATGGCCGATCGCATTTCTCGGAGTTGTCACTCTTGCGGCGGGCTATATTCTCGCTTTGAAGATCGAAACTCCCACTACGGCTTTTCTCATGTTCTTTGCCGCCGTGATATTGGTTATAATCGGAACATACTGCCTCTTCTGCGCCTGCTCGATAGCCGTGCTCAAAATGCTCCGTAAAAATAAGGGCTTTTACTATAAGCTGAAGAATTTCACGACGGTTTCGGGAATGATGTACCGCATGAAGCAGAACGCTGTGGGGCTTGCCAACATATGCATACTGTCTACGATGCTTCTCGTCACCGTGTCAACAACCGTGTCGCTCTATATCGGCGCCGAGGATTCGCTCAGAAATGAATTTCCCCGCGACATAATAGTCCACTGCTCGGCGATCGAGGAAGAGGATTTCGACGGAATATGCGAAGAAATGAGACAGTCCGTTGTCTCCTGCGGAGGTGAAATGCTCGATACGATCGCCTACAGATTTGACGTGTATACGGTCGGACGTTCCGGCGGAGTGTTTGATATGTATGGCGGCGATGAAATGCGGGTGTGCAGGCTCGTGCTCGTCCCGCTTTCGGAGTACATCCGGAACGGCGGCGAGAATATCGGACTTGACGGAGACGAAGTTCTTTACTATTCGCCTAACGTGCCGTGGACTTACAATGAATGTGAGTTCAGGGGCTACAGCGGCGAAGGCGTAAAGCTTACGGTGAAGAAAACGCTTGACGATCTGGTGTTCGCCGATGAGTATTACTACGACGATCCCGATATCTGCTATTTTATCGTAAAGGACGACAGCGTCCTTCGCTCACTTGCCGAAGTCTTGTTCTGTGATGAAGACCGCGATATCGAAAGGTACTACATCGCTCCCGACGCACTTCTGGAGTTCGACGTTGACGGTCCGGACGGCATGCAGAATCGGATATTGACCGCATTCATTGAAAGACTCGGCGAAACCTCGGATTACGAATATAACTACATCCTTCCGAGATGCGTCGATGACAGCCGTCAGGATTTCATGTCGATATTCGGAGGACTGTTCTTCATCGGAATCTTCCTCGGTTCGCTTTTTGCGGCGGCAGCCGTGCTGATCATCTACTATAAGCAGATATCCGAAGGCTATGAGGATAAAAAGCGCTTTGAAATTATGCAGAAGGTCGGAATGAGCCGCAGGGAAGTAAAGCGCTCGATAAGAGCACAGGTTCTTATGGTGTTCTTCCTTCCGCTTGTGACATCGTTCGTACATCTTGCGTTTTCCTTCAATATGATATCGCGCATGATCTCCATAGTCGGCTTTACAAACGTGCCGCTGTTCGTCTGCTGCACCGCGGCAACGGCTCTCGCATTCGCAATACTTTATGCCGTCGTGTATGCGCGGACCGCAAGGATCTACTATAAAATAGTTGAAAGTCCCGCATGAAAAAGGGAGATATAAAAAACAGGCTCACCGTTCTTCGGTGAGCCTGTTTTTATAAGTGTTATAGCTAAAATTCCGGCTGAGCGGACGGAAACCTTGACTGAAAAACGCATCAGTTGATGCCGAGCACGCTTTCAATGTATTCCGCCTGGCGGATAACCTCGTCGGGGCATGTCCCGCCCGCGCTGTTTCTCTTCATGACGCAGGACTCGAGACTTATCTCGCCGTACAGATCGGAATCGAACACGTCCGAATATTCACGGTATGCCTCGAGCGGCAGCGTTTCGAGCACTTCGCCCTCCGCAATGCATTTTGCGACGAGCTGACCGACGATCTTGTAAGCCGTGCGGAACGCAACCCCGCGCTTCGTGAGATAGTCGGCGAGATCGGTCGCGTTTATGAATCCGCGCGCGGCGGCGTTCTTCATGTTGTCGGGCAAAACCTTCATGGTCTCAAGCATCGGGGTCATGACCGAGAGACACATCTTTACCGTGTCCGCCGCATCGAAGATCGCCTCCTTGTCCTCCTGCATGTCCTTGTTGTACGCAAGCGGAATACCCTTGAGCATGACGAGGATGGTCGTCAGATCTCCGTATACGCGACCTGTCTTTCCGCGGATAAGCTCCGCCATGTCGGGGTTCTTCTTCTGAGGCATTATGCTTGATCCGGTGGAATAGCTGTCGTCAAGCTCGATGAATTTGAACTCCCATGACGACCACATTACGATCTCCTCGGAGAAGCGTGACAGATGCATCATGAGTATGGAGAGCGCCGCGGCAATTTCCGCGCAGAAATCGCGGTCGGAAACTCCGTCGAGGCTGTTTCTTGTTATCCCGTCGAAATTCAGAGCTTCGGCGACCGCAAAACGGTCGGTCGGATACGTCGTTCCCGCAAGAGCGCAGCATCCGAGAGGGGAATAATTCATCCTTTTCGCGCTGTCAGCAAGCCTTCCGAGATCGCGCTCGAACATCATTGCATAAGCCATCATGTGATGACCGAAGGTTACGGGCTGAGCGCGCTGAAGGTGAGTGTACCCCGGCATTATCACGGATGCATTGGCATGCGCGATTCTGCAGAGCAGGGACATGAGCGAGCGGAGAAGCTCGGATATTTCGCCGACCTCGCGGCGAAGGTAAAGACGGATGTCAAGCGCGACCTGATCGTTTCGGCTGCGCGCGGTGTGCAGCCGCTTTCCCGCGTCGCCGATACGCTTTGTCAGCTCGGCTTCGACGAACATGTGTATATCCTCGCCGCCGCCCGAGAAATCAAGCTTTCCCGAATCAAGATCGTCGAGAATGTCCCCGAGGGCGGAAATGATTGCGTCTGCGTCCTCCTTTGATATAATGCCCTGCGCGCCGAGCATAGCGGCGTGAGCCATCGAGCCTTCGATATCTTCCCTGTACATGCGGCAATCAACGCGCAGGGAGGAGTTGAAATCGTCGGCAGTGCTGTCGAGAGCTTTTGAGAATCTGCCCGCCCACATTTTTTCCATGTTTTATAACCGTGCCTTTCCTTTTTATGAGCGGCTTTGAAACCGCCTTAATACCGATATGCGGGGGAACCCCGAAAGGGATTCCCCCGTAATGGTGTACGGATTATTTGTCTTTGTTCATGCGAGCCTTCGCCGCGACCTTGATCGGAAGTCCGAACAGATTGATGAATCCCGCACTGTCCTTCTGATCGTAAACGTGATCTTCATCGAAGGTTGCGATCTCTTCGCTGTAGAGCGAAGAGGGCGAAACCACACCCGCATTTATCATGTTGCCCTTGTAGAGCTTGAGCGTGACATCTCCGGTTACGTTTTCCTGCGTTTTGTCAACGAATGCGGAGAGCGCCTCGCGCAGGGGAGTGAACCACTGACCGAAGTATACGAGCTCGGCAAACTTTGAAGCTACAAGCTCCTTGTAATGCTGGGTGTCGCGGTCAAGCGTGATCGTTTCGAGCACCTGATGCGCACGGTAGAGGATCGTTCCGCCGGGCGTCTCGTAAACGCCGCGGGATTTCATTCCCACGAGACGGTTTTCTACAAGATCGGCGATGCCGATCCCGTTCTCGCCGCCGAGCTTGTTCAGCGTCTTTACAATGTCAACCGCGCCCATCTTTTCGCCGTCGATTGCAACGGGAACGCCCTTCTCGAACGAGATCTTGACATACGTCGGCTTGTCGGGCGCCATCTCGGGAGATACACCCATCTCAAGGAATCCGGGCTTGTTGTACTGAGGCTCGTTTGCGGGATCCTCGAGATCAAGTCCCTCATGAGAGAGATGCCACAGATTCTTATCCTTCGAGTAGTTGGTCTCGCGGTTTATTTTCAGAGGAATGTTGTGCGCTTCCGCGTATTCGATTTCTTCCTCACGGGATTTGATGTTCCACTCACGCCACGGAGCGATGATCGGCATATCGGGCGCAAATGCCTTGATCGTAAGCTCGAAACGAACCTGATCGTTTCCTTTGCCCGTGCAGCCGTGGCAGATTGCGTCGGCACCTTCGGCAAGAGCAATCTCAACGATACGCTTTGCAATGACCGGACGCGCAAACGACGTGCCGAGAAGGTAATCGCCTTCGTATACCGCACCCGCCTTGACGGTGGGGAATATGTAGTCCTCGACGAATTCCTTGTTGAGGTCCTCTATGTAGAGCTTTGAAGCTCCGGTTTTCTTTGCCTTTTCCTCAAGCCCGTCAAGCTCCGTGCCCTGACCGACATCGCCGGAAACCGCGATGACTTCGCAGTTGTTGTAGTTCTCCTTGAGCCACGGAATTATTATGGAAGTGTCGAGACCGCCTGAATACGCGAGCACGACTTTTTTGATTTTTGACTTGTCCATTTGTTCGCCCTCCCGAGCATATTCGATTTATGTGTATAATTATACACTTGGCTTGCAAATTTGTCAACCCCCGAAAATTAAATAATTTGCGATTTGTCACTGTTGAACACAAGTCTCGGTGAAGGGCACGTCAAAATATGCACAATGATGAATCACATACATAAATCATGCATATTTATAATATTCCTTCGAGGCTGAGTGTTTCAGAACGCGAAACCTCGTCAAGACGTTGCTTCAGCTTTCCGACAGCCGCGCGATACCCGGAAACATCGCCGGAACGCGCCCTCTGTGCTATTTCGTCGAGTGCGTCGTCGATTTCACCGGCTTCCGTATGACTGACCGTGATGCACATGATCGGTCTGAGCTCATGCCATTTGTTATTCAACTCCGTGTATATTCTTTCATAATCGTTCGGCGAATCCGGAAGCTTGTCCGCACGCTCGGACAGCTCGCCTGCTTTTGACGTGATGTATGCGGAATTAAAAAAAACGAGCGCGCCGCACAGAATAAAAATACATACTGCGAATATAAATGTTTTCATTCCAAACCTACGCCTTTCTTTTTCCGGAATTCTTTTTCTTCTGTATCCGTACCTTCCCCGTGTCGTCAACCGTCATCAGAATTATTTCCTCAGGTGTCGCACGGTGCTCTGCGAGTTCTCTTTCGAGCCATTCGGAATTCTTTTCCGCCTGAGAGAGAGAGCGGCGGCTTATCTTTGAATTAATTATAACGCTGTGTTCGATTCCTTTTTCCTTTACCTTTACGCTGATGTCCTCAGCGTTCGGCGGGGAGGCTGACGCTTTCGGAATGACGGACAGCTTTCCGTTGGCTTCGATTATCGCGTACTTGACCCCGTCGGGACCCGCACATCCGTTCTGCCGCAGCTCCGACATGAGCTCATCGACCCCGATCCTCGCGCGGCGAAGGGCTTTTTCGTCGATTTTACCGTCGCGTATGAGGATTGCCGGAGTGCCGCAGAAGATCCGCTTGGCTGCGGGCGAAACGGTGATTATCTGCGATAATATGACCTCCACGGAAAGAAGCACAAGAATCGGCACAATACCGTACAGCACGGGGATGCGCTTGTCCGAAATCGGAAGTACGGCAAGCTCCGATACCATAAGCGTGGTGATGAGGTCCGACAGTTCAAGCTCTCCGAGCTGCCGCTTTCCCATTATGCGCACCGATATGAGAAGTACGGCGTATATGACTATCGTTCGGAAAAATACCGTTATCATTTGTCTGCTCCTTTCGTATTTACCGTCCGCGCTGACATAATGTCGGTTTGCCTCGGCGCATTCCCGCTTTGACAAAGAGAGGTTCGTACAACGTAAAACCGTGCAGCTTAACCGATCGAGAGAAATTGCGGAAAACCATACTTTGCGAATTCCGTTTCACCCGACCGCGTGCTTTCGCACGCGCAAAGCATCACTGTCTCAAATATTTTGTCCGCAGCGGCGCTCAATATACCTCATCTTAATTGACACGGCGCAAATTATGCGGTATAATATAATGTATAATGCATTTCTGCAGCAAAAAGCCGGAATCGAACGGAGAGCTTATGAAACTTAAACCGTCTGCAAAACACCTGACAGCGGCCGATATTGTGCTTTGCGTTATCGTCGCCGCGATATCTGTTTCGGTGCCGATTTTCAGAAATGCTTACCTCACGCGGGGAGAGAGCGTAAGCGTTTCCTGCGGAGGGGAACGCACGGTGTATCCGATTTCGGAAAACCGCGTGATAAACATAGAGTCAAACGGCGAGAAGCTGAAGATCGTTATAGATTCCCGCGCCGTGTATGTGGAAGAGTCGACCTGCCGCGACGGCATCTGCGTGAAGGCGGGCAGAATATCGCGCCCCGGCGACAGCTTGATCTGCGTGCCTGCCGGAGTTTCGGTTACCGTGAACGGCGAAACGGAGGCGGATTATGCATTCGGATAAGGCGAGGCGCATCGCGTTTGATGCGCTGTTTGCAGCCCTTGCGCTGATGTTCACCTTTGTTGAGATAAAGCTTCCTGTTTCCGCCGCGATCCCGATACCCGGATTCAGGCTCGGACTTGCCAACATAGCGGTTATGGCGGCGGCGTATTCGTTTTCATTTGCCGATGCCGCATTTACGGCGATTTTGAAGATCATGCTTTCGTCGCTGCTTTTTTCAAATCCGGTGTCGTTTCTGTTTTCGGCTGCGGGGACGCTTTTGTCTCTTGCCGTGCTTGCGCTTTTCTGTACGGGCATCGGAAAGCATTTCAGCCTTGTCGGAATATCGGCAGCCTGCGCTGTTTTTCACACCGCGGGCCAACTTGCCGTTTCCTTTGCATTTTTCGGCAGAGCGTCGCTTCTCTGCGCCGTATATCTGATTCCCGTTTCGCTTATAAGCGGAATTGCCACGGGTGCCGTAATGGAGCTTATGACGCCGATCTTTGATCGGCTGCATATAGAAAAAAACGAACGGACGTGATTGTTTTATGAAAACGAAACGCACGGCTGCGCTTGTTTGCGCGGCGCTGATATCGCTTTCCGCTCTCACATCGTGCCGAGCCGGCAAAACCGAATACAGCGACAGCGACTATTTTGTCATGAATGCGAACATGAAGCTGCGGCTTGCAAGCTCCGGCGCTTCCGATGATGTGCTGAACAGCGCATCGGCGGCAGCGCAGAAGATCGCTTCGGATATCGAGAAGGAGCTTTCGGTGAATATCGCGGGAACACCGGCGGAGCTTTTTAACTCCTCCGACGGCGGAACGGAGGACCCGGACGGCGTATTTTCCGCAGTGCTGAAAACCGCGCTCGATCTTGCCGCCGCGACCGACGGAGCATACGATCCGACGATCGGCGCACTTTCCTCTCTCTGGAACATAAACGGCGGAGGTCCCGTCCCGTCCGAGGAGAGCATCGGCGACGCGCTTTCGCATGTCGGGTATGGCAAGGTCAGCCTTGAAAACGGAAAGGTCTATAAGGACGATCACGCGCTTCGCGTCGATCTCGGCGGAATAGGGAAGGGATACGCGGTTCAGAAGATTGTCGAATATCTTCCGACTGCCGGAGTGAAGTACGGACTTTGCTCGTTCGGAAGCACGGTCGGTGTATTCGGAAGCAAGCCCGACGGAAAGAAATTCAGAATAACCGTGTGCGATCCCGACGACACCTCGAAAAACGTGATATCCCTCGAAATCGAAAGCGGGTTTGTCTCAAGTTCCGGAGATTATGAGAGATATTTCAAAGAGAACGGGAAGCGGTATCATCATATCTTCGATCCGTCCACGGGATATCCGGCGGATTCCGGAGTGCGCAGCGTCACGGTATGCGCCGCGGACGGAGCGCTTTCGGACGCGCTTGCAACCGCGCTTTTCGTTATGGGAGTCGAGCGCTCTCTTGAATTTTATAAAAGCTCGGGCATATCCTTCGAAGCGGTCTTCATAACCGACGAAGGCGTGTACACGACCGACGGTCTCAAATCGGGAGATACATTTTCGCTTCTCTCGGAAAAATATAAATTACTTAATTGATGGAGTTAAAATTGGCAGAATCCAAAAGATCAAGAACCGTATCGGAAGCGGAGATGGCATATGAGCTTTCGGTATGCGACGAGGTAAAAAAGCTGAACGGCGGGGAAAAGTACTGCTACATCCGCACCTTCGGATGCCAGCAGAATGAGGCGGACAGCGAACGCATGGCGGGACTGTGCCGCAAAATGGGATATACCGTTTGCGACGAGCCCGAAAAGGCAAAGCTGATCCTCGTGAATACCTGCGCAGTGCGCGAGCACGCAGAGAAAAAGGCACTATCCATAATCGGACAGTACAAGCATATAAAGGATGCCGATCCCGATGTCGTGATAGGCGTCGGCGGATGCATGGTAACGCAGGGACACAGAGCGGACAAGCTGAAATACAGCTATCCGTATGTCGGCTTTGTTTTCGATACCGGATCGCTTCATAAGCTTCCGGAGCTTGTGTATTCCGCGGTCAGCGGCGGCAGCCGCAGATTCGAATCCTGCGACGACGATTTCAGGATTCCCGAGGGAATCGACTCCGAGCGGAGCGTGAAGCACAGCGCATGGCTCAGCATAATGTACGGCTGTAATAATTTCTGTTCGTACTGCATTGTTCCTTATACGAGAGGGCGCGAGAGAAGCCGTACTCCCGATGCGGTGATCGAGGAGGCAAAGCGCCTCGTCGCCGACGGCGCGAAGGAGATAACTCTGCTCGGACAGAACGTAAATTCCTACGGCAACGACGCCGACTTTTCGTGCTCATTCGCCGAGCTTGTCAGCCGCATATGCGCAATAGACGGAGATTTCCGCCTCCGATTTATGACGAGCCATCCGAAAGACGTGACCGATGAGCTGATCGACGTTTTTTCCGCCGAGGATAAGGTCGTGAAGCATTTTCACCTGCCGCTTCAGTCCGGATCCGACCGAATCCTGAAAAGCATGAACCGCCATTACGATCTTGCGCATTATATGGATACGGTCGCAAAGCTGAAGGCGAAATGCCCCGACGTCAGCCTGACGAGCGATATAATCGTTTCGTTCCCCGGCGAGACCGAGGAAGACTTTGAATGTACGCTGAAAGCGCTTGAAGCGGTACGTTACGACATGATCTTTTCGTTCATTTATTCGCCGCGCACCGGGACAAAGGCGGCTGAAATGCCCGGTCAGATACCGCATGAGGTATCAACGGAGCGTTTTGCGCGCATGATAGAGCTGCAGAATGAGATCTCACGCGAGAGAAACGAACGCTTCGTCGGCAGAACAATGAAGCTTCTTGCCACGGAGATAAGTAAAACCGACAGCGGAAATCTTACGGGCCGCGGAGATTCCCCGAGACCGATCCATTTCCCGGGCACGCCGGAGCTTATAGGCTCGTTTGTCAACGTCCGTGTCGATTCCGCCGATACGTTCTCGATAAACGGAACGCTTGTATGAAAAATCAAAAGAAAAACATGAGAAGATAAAATGAAAAATACGGTTATGAATGATGAAACGGCAGACGCCGTCCGTGAGCTCGGACGCCTTATCCGCACCGACGCGAGATACATCGCGCTGAACGAAGCGGAGGAAAAGTATAATAACGATCCCGAGATGACGAAGCTTATCACCGAGTACAACGTGCAGCAGAGCGCGCTTGCGTCACAGTATGCCGAAAAAGAGCGCGATAACGATATGATAAAGGCGATAGAGAAGCGTATAGGCGAGATATACGACGCCGTGACCAAGAACGATCTCTATGAGGAGTATCTCCGCGCAAAGGCGGATTACGATGAGCTTTACGGAGAGATCAGCGCGCTTCTCCAAACAGAGATAACCGGAAGGGCACCGTGTACACACGACTGCTCCACCTGCGGCGGCTGCCACTGAGATTACAGATGATATTATTTTGAAGCGGGGATAATGTATGACTCCGATGATGGAACAGTACTTCGAGGTCAAGGATAAATATAAGGATTATATCCTTTTTTACCGCCTCGGGGACTTTTATGAAATGTTTTTCGAGGATGCACAGGTCGCATCGCGCGAGCTTGAGCTTACTTTGACGGGACGCGACTGCGGCGAAGAGCAGCGCGCGCCGATGTGCGGCGTTCCGTATCATTCCGCCGAAGGATATATCGGAAAGCTTATCTCGGCGGGATATAAGGTCGCAATATGCGAGCAGACGGAGGATCCCGCACTTGCAAAAGGGCTTGTCAAGCGCGAGGTCATCCGCGTTGTGACCCCCGGCACGCTTATCGAATCGACGCTCCTTCCCGAAACGAGAAACAATTATCTTGCCGCTCTCTACAGCGATGACGGTTCCTTCGGAATCTGCTTTTGCGATATTTCAACCGCATATATGACCTCGACCGTGATAACCGGTGCGGATGCCGAAACGCTTCTTGCAAACGAGCTCTCGACGTATATGCCGAGGGAGATAATCTCGAATGTACCGTTCGCGGATATCGAAGCCGTTTCAAAATGGCTTGCCGAGAAGGACGGCCGGGTGCTTTACTCTCCGCTTCCGGATAAATTCACAAGTGAAAACGCGGATAAAGCGCACGAGCGCTTCGGCGAATGCGACGAACGGGTTCTTTTTGCCGCGGGCGGCGCGCTTGCGTACATCGAAGAGACACAGAAAACGGACGCATCGTATATCCGTTCGATGTCTGTTTATTCGCGGTCGCAGTTTCTCGAGATGGATTCATCGACAAGGCGTAATCTCGAGCTTTGCGAGACGATTGTCGGCAAGGACAAACGCGGATCGCTCCTTTGGGTTCTCGATCGCACGAATACCGCGGCGGGAGCGAGAATGCTCCGTGAGCGGATAGAGCATCCCGTGACCTCGATCCCCGAAATACTCCGCCGTCAGAGCGCGGTAGGTGCGCTTGCCGAAAACCTCATGCTCCGCGAGGAGCTTTCGGAGAAGCTTTCGTCCGTGCTCGACCTCGAGCGGCTTATAACCAGAGTCATATACAAGACTGCGAGCGCACGCGAGCTTCGAGCGATATGTCAGACGGTTTCCGTGATCCCGGATATAAAGAGACTTCTCTGCTCGTCGGATCATGACGAACTCATATCCCTCGGCACAAATGCGGACGAGCTTTCGGACGTACGCGAGCTTATCGACGATACGATAGTCGATACACCTCCTTTTCAGGTGCGCGAGGGCGGAATGATAAAGCCCGGATACAGTCCCGAGCTTGATGAGCTTCGCTCGATAGTCGATGACAGCAAAACGTATCTGTCCGAGATCGAGAACGCCGAAAAAGAGAAGACCGGAATCCAAAAGCTGAAAATAGGCTATAACCGCGTGTTCGGTTATTATATCGAGATACCGCGTTCGTCCTCCGAGAATGTCCCCGAGGGGTACATAAGAAAGCAGACTCTCTCGAATTCGGAGCGCTTTATCACAGAAGAACTCAAAGAGCTTGAATCGAGAATACTCGGAGCTGGAGACAAAATAAAATCCATCGAATACGACTACTTCTGCGCGATCCGCGATAAGGTGGCGGAGAGCGCTGACAGGATCCGCGAGGGGGCGGCGCTCCTCGCCGAGGTCGATTTCTACTGCAGCCTTGCCGCCGCGGCATATTCCGGCGGATACATCTGCCCGGAGATTTCGGCAGGGGATGAGCTTATTATAAAGGACGGACGGCATCCCGTCGTCGAACAGTTTGTCTCGGACTCATACTTTGTGCCGAACGATACGGAGCTCGACTGCCGTGACAACCGCCTTGCGCTTATCACGGGTCCCAATATGGCGGGGAAAAGCACATATATGCGGCAGGTCGCACTGATCGTGCTGATGGCGCAGATCGGCTCATTCGTTCCCGCAAAATATGCGAAGGTCGGCATAGTCGATAAGCTCTTTACCCGCGTCGGCGCGTCGGACGACCTTTCACGCGGACAGTCCACGTTCATGCTCGAAATGAGCGAGGTGTCCTACATACTGAAGAACGCTACGAAGAAAAGCCTCATCCTTTACGATGAAATAGGACGCGGTACAAGCACGTACGACGGAATGTCGATCGCGCGTGCGGTGGCGGAGTATACGGCGTCTAAAAAGCTCGGCGCAAAGACGCTTTTCGCCACGCATTATCATGAGCTTACCGCTCTCGAGGACGAGCTTCCCGGAATCGTGAATTACAATATCGCGGCGAAAAAGCGCGGCGAAAACATAACATTCCTGAGAAAGATCGTGCGCGGACCGACGGACGACAGCTACGGAATCGACGTCGCGCGCCTTGCGGGTGTGCCCGATTCCGTTATCAGACGCGCACGGGAGATACTCGCCTCTCTTGAATCGGGAGATGCTCCGCGCGCGGCGAAGGGCGGATATGCGTCAAACATCTCACAGAAAGAACGCGGAGACAACATTCCGCTTTCCTTCGAGGATATGGCGAAGGACGATATCGTGAACGCAATAGAAAATACCGATATAAATACTCTCACGCCGATCGAGGCGATGAATTTGATATTTGATTGGAAAAAGAAGCTTATGAAATGAGGGGAGGGACACGATGGGAAAGATAAACGTACTCGGCTTTGATATAGCGAACCTTATCGCCGCCGGGGAGGTCGTGGACCGTCCCGCCTCCGTCGTAAAGGAGCTTCTCGAAAATGCGATCGACGCGGGAGCGAAAAATATAACGGTGGAAATACGCTCCGGTGGGGTCTCGCGCATCCGCGTGACGGACGACGGAAGCGGAATCGAGTACGACGACCTTCCGCTCACGATACTGCGTCACGCGACGAGTAAAATCTCCGCCGCGTCAGACCTTGCGCAGATATTCACGCTCGGCTTTCGAGGAGAGGCGCTTGCGGCGACGGCGGCGGTTTCAAAGCTGACGATCGTGTCAAAGACGAAGGACGCTCCCCTCGGAGCAAGACTCGTGTCCGAAGCGGGAGAGATACTCAGCCTCGAGGAGACCGGATGCGCGGACGGAACGACGGTAATCGTCGATGAGCTTTTCGCAAATGTACCCGCACGGCGTAAATTCCTGAAAAAGGATTCAACCGAGACCGCTGCGGTCACGGGAGTCGTCGAAAAGATCGCACTGAGCGCACCGCACATCTCCATACGCTATGTTGCGGACGGGGAGTGTAAATTCCAGACACCGGGAAACGGTGATCTCAAAGGCGTTATATATGTGCTGTTCGGGCGGGATATCGCCGGGCGCGTCAGATATATCGAGCGTGAGGACGGCGGCATCCGCGTGAGCGGGTACATCTCCGAGCCGGACTTCTTCCGCCCGAATAGGAACATGCAGAACTTTTTCATCAATCACCGCTATGTCAAAAGCCGCACGATGGCGGCGGCTGTAGAACAGGCGTACAATACCCGCATACCGCCCGATAAGTTTCCTTTTTGCGTGCTGAATCTTGAGCTTACGCCCGAGGCGGTTGACGTGAACGTCCATCCCGCAAAGCTTGAAGTCAAATTCACAAACGAAAGAATTATCTTCGAGGCGGTGTATTACGCGGTGCTTTCCGAACTTGAAAAATCGGGGAGCATGCCTCAGCTTGAGGTTGGCTCGCGCGCCGCTCGGAAATCGGCAAATGACGACGGGAGTGCCGCGAAAACGGGGAACCGGTCGTTCTGGGTGTCGGGAGCCGACGCACGGAATCTGGCGGGCGCTTTCGCTCCGGACAAGAAATCGACGAAGGGCGAGCAGCTCCGCGTCACCGAAAATACGGTCAGACTTTCGGCGGAGATCGCGGCTTCGATATTCCCTGAAAACGTCCCGGCGCAAAATTCGGGGCGGGCTACGGATGCCGGTACCGAACGTGAAGCCTTGTCGGTCGCGGAGAATGCAGGATACCGGACGGAGAAGCTTTCCGGGCAGACGGTATCCGACGGAACAAAAATCGGAGACGCTGTTTTCTCGCAGGGGACGGGTGAAAGCGTGCAGCACACGGATTTTGCCGCCGATCATACAGGAACGCTTCATCATTCATCCCCGGCTGACAGCGCCGCTTTCGGCACTTCCGATACATCCGAAAGCCTGTCGGATTCACCGATCGCGGACTTTGCATCGCACGGCGAAGAAGCCTCCGAACGCACTGAAACTGCGGCAAGCGATATCCCGTCATCCTCGGACGCTCATCCCGCCTCCTCGGAAAAGCCTGATGATGAAGCTGATTCGGCGGAAGAACGCTCCGATACCGCCGAGAATGAGCGCATTCCCGACTACCTTATTCTCGGGGAAGCGTATAACTGCTACATAATTGTTCAGCTTTACGATCGGCTTGTTTTTATCGACAAGCACGCGGCTCACGAAAGAATTATCTTCGACAGCCTCTGCGATAAGATGAAAAAGAAGAATAAGCATTCGCAGGTACTCATGTTTCCGATAAAGGTTGAGCTGACCGAAAACGAGCTTGACGCCGTCGGAGAGTACGGAGACAGGATACGCTCTGTCGGGTTTGAGTTTAACACGGTGCGAAACGGGGTAGAGCTTACGGCGATCCCCGAAGAAATATCGCGTGAAGCCTCCTCGGATATGATAGTGTCGCTTGCATCGTCCCTCGCAGATGGAATCGGCACGGTGGACAGCGTAGGAGCCGAATATTTCGACGCAAGGCTTTATCAGGCATCGTGCAAGGCGGCAATCAAGGGCGGGAGAGTGTATTCAATGGAAAACCTCCGCTGGATATGTGACCGCGTGCTCAAAGTTCCGGCGGAAGGCGAAAGCGCGATAAAGACGTGCCCGCACGGACGTCCGGTCGCGTTTGAACTGAAAAGAAATTCGATAGAAAGGCAATTTCAGAGACTGTTATAATGTTCACACTTATTAAAAAAGACGGACGCGCAAGACGCGGACGGTTTGAGACACCGCACGGCACGATCGAAACGCCCGTGTTCATGAACGTGGCAACCTGCGGAGCGATAAAAGGCGGACTCGGCGCGGAGGATCTGCGCGAGGTCAACTGCCAGGTCATGCTTTCCAATACATACCACCTTCATGTACGTCCGGGCGATACGCTTATTCACGATCTCGGTGGGCTTCGCAAGCTTACGGGCTGGAGCGGACCCGTCCTCACGGACAGCGGCGGATTTCAGGTGTTCTCGCTGTCGCAGCTCAGACGCATAAAGGAAGAGGGCGTTTATTTCTCGTCGCATGTGGACGGGCGCCATATCTTTATGGGTCCCGAAGAGAGCATGCGCATACAGTCGAATCTCGCATCCACTATCGCAATGGCGTTTGACGAGTGTATTGAAAATCCCGCGGAATACAATTATACAAAGAGATCGTGCGAGCGGACGGCACGTTGGCTTGAACGCTGCAAGGCCGAGATGCAGAGACTGAATTCTCTCGAGACTGCGATCAACCCGAAGCAGATGCTTTTCGGAATAAATCAGGGAAGCACATATGAGGATCTGCGTATCGAGCACATGAAACGGATCGCCGAGCTTGATCTCGACGGATACGCGATCGGCGGACTTGCGGTAGGCGAGGAGGCGGAGGAAATGTACCGCATTATCGACGCGGTCGAGCCGTATATGCCTTCCGACCGTCCGAGATATCTCATGGGAGTCGGAACACCGCAGAACATCCTCGAAGCGGTACACCTCGGCGTGGATTTCTTCGACTGCGTTATGCCTTCACGCAACGCGCGCCACGGAAACGTGTTCACATGGCATGGCAAACTCAATATCATGAACGAGAAATATGCGCGTGACCTCCGTCCGATCGAGGAGGGATGCGGCTGCCCCGCCTGCCGCGGGGGGCACTCTAAAGCGTATATACGTCATCTTCTCAAAGCCAAGGAATCGCTCGGAATGAGACTTGCCGTTTCGCATAACCTGTATTTTTATAACGATCTCATGCAGAAGATCCGCGACGCAATGGACGGGGATTACTTTGAAAGCTTCTATCAGAAGTATCATAATCTTCTTGCGGAGAGATCCCCTCTCTGAAGTCGGATTCAAAAAGCCTCGGAGCCGTAAGGCTCCGAGGCTTTTGTATGTTCATGCACCTCTGCGGGCTGATATAGGATCGGCGCTTTTGCCTGATCTCATCGTTGCCGCCTCCCCATGCAGACCGTGTGCCGACGTGCTGCGTTATCGCGTGTGTGCCGACGGCAGGCGTGAATTACAGCTTTTGACCGCACTCCGAGCAGAATGCACTGCCGGGCGCAATGTCCGCGCCGCAGCTCGGGCACTTGCTTTCAAGCTTGGCGCCGCATTGATTGCAGAATTTTGATCCTGCGGCAATCTGTGCTTTGCACTCGGGGCATACTATCATTCCCTCGCCGACCTTCGGTCCCGCACCGTTCACGACAATGGAATGACCGCCCGACATGATGCAGTTTTCTATTACCTGAAAAATTTCCGCCGGAAGCTTCTTCTGCTTGAAAGCCCCCATCCCGGCGGTTATCGCAAGCGGCCATGCGACAAACAGACCGATCGCACCTGCGCCGATCTTGTCGGACCACTGTCCCTCTCCTACAGTCACGTTCAGCCCGTTTTCCATCACTGCCATCTGAACGGTGACCGCAAGGCGCATTCCCGTGAGCGTTTTCCATCCGTCCTTCGGCTGGCTCGCCTGCATGACATATCCGTCAGTAGTTTGCGAGCTTTGAACATCCATTCCTTTTTCGGTTTTGAAGAAGCTTTCAAGCCGCGTGACGACCGACTGTACATTCGTGCCGTTCAACATAAAAACTCTTGATTCCGACATCTTTTCCTCCGGTTTTACTGATTTATTTTTTTATGCTTTTGCTTTCCTTTGCAAGACAGCTCTTACCCCACCCGCTCAATGTATCCGCTAATCGGCTCGGAATACATGCTGTCGTCCGTGACGCTCTTATAGCGGCTTCCGTCATATACATCGGTGAAGCCGTTTGTCGCACGGTAAATCTCGTTTGTTTCGGTGTCGTATACACGCTCATATCCGAGAGTTGCATCGCTTTGCTTCTGACTGATGATGTCCTGACTCTTGTTGCGGTTTTCCCACGAGGACATGATCCCGTCCATTGTCTGATTGAAATTTCGGCTGATCTGCTGTGAAAGCGCAACCTTCTCGTTGCTCGCCTGATTGGTGCTGCTTACGAAGCTGTCGGAATACTGAAGCGTTTTCATGCAGTCGGTGAGTACGCTTTCCCATTCGATAAACGTGTCCTTCGCGGCTGTTACCGCCATGACATTGTACGCCATGTAGTATCCGCCGTCCGCCTGCTGAAGCATATATCCGTTCATTCCCGCGGCGATCGCAGTCGATCCGAAATCCACGACAGACGCGGAGAACATGCCTTCGCCCGCTTTTCCGCTGTCCGTGAAATCGGCGCGCAGCAGTTCCTCCCCGAGAGACGCAGCCATTCCGCTCGCTGCCGCAAAGTGTTCGGTTACGGTAAAGCCGTCGAATCTCGGGAAAGTATAGCCGGAATAAGTGGGTTCAAAGCGAGTTACGAAATCGGTGTACTGAGAGAAAATATTGAAAAATCCTTCCGTTGAGGGATTCTGGAGCACGGGCGCCGCGGCGAGAAGAGCAGCCTGTTGATTTCCCATGCTGTAATTATACTGCCATGCGTCCTTGCCCGCCTGAGAGTGGAGAAGACAGTCCGCTTTGAGAAGAATGAACATCTGATTCAGAGGCTCGGAGGGATCGTACACGCGGATGCTGTGGTAAATGTTTATACCTCCGGATGTGACCTTCCACCCTTTCGGTATCGTGAGGCTGAAATCCGCGCATTCGTAAAGCTCGGTCTGAATCTTTTTGGCTTCGCTCGGGGTGATCCGTATTCCTTTTTCGCTTTTGTCCGTGGGGAAATCGAATTTGTCCGTATTACCGTCGCTGTCCGTTGTCTTCTTTCTGCCGGCCTCGGTTCTGTCTGTTTCGGTGATGTCCGAATCATCATCATCGGTGCTTCCGGAGCATGCTGCGAAGGAGGCCGCTATAATCGCGGCGAGCAGCGCTGTTGCGATCTTCTTTGTGATGTTTTTCATTCCTATTCTCCTTTATTCAGTTGATTTTCCGGCTTACGTCTTCGGGAATTTCGATATCTCCGAAGCCGTAGCTTGCGTATTTGTTCTCCGCAGGTATTATTTCCGTGAGAGGCAGAGCCTTGAAATCTTTTGTAATCGCGTAGGACGGAGTAATCGAGAGCACCTCATCGTAATATTTTGTGAGAAGATCGATCTTTACAAGACGGTATTTGTCTCCGCCGCCGAATCTGGGAAGATACTCGGCGGTCGATCCGTCGCTGTTCGTGACTTTTTGTGAATAGTCTGTCAGATTGTCCGGCACATCGTCGTAAACGATCTTGTAGAACGCTTTGTCGGTGACAAGTATGTTTCCGTTGAACATGGTAACGATTTTTTCTCCGCTGCCCATAGCCGAGCAGTTTGCTTCAATGATGATGACTCCCTTTTCACGGTCGTCAAAGTACAGCGGCGAATCGGAGATATTGTCCTTCACTTGCCTTGTCGCATAAGAATACAGCTTGCCGTCCGCGATCACAATCGAGGCGTCGAAACGGCTTATTCTGCTTCTGAAATCGGATATCTCGTCGAGACTTTTCCCGTCTTGCGAGTATATGTATGTGTGTTCGAAGTAGATCATGCCGTACTGCGATTCTTTAGCCGCATACGGGCCGTTGTTTGAAGGCGCATCAAGCCGGAATCTTCCGCCGCTCTCAAATATAATGTCAATGTCTGCTCCGTTGAAGTCGGACGTGTGAAAATATATCGGCTTTGACGATACGGGCAAGGTACCGACCTGAACGAAGTTGTTTCCGCCGGAAAAGGGCGTATCGCAGTTGAATTTGTATATCTTTCCGCCGCTGAGAAAAACGCTTGAAAGGTCGCCGCCGGCAATTTCGGGATCTAAATCCGCGAAAACGGTGCCGAAATCAAGCAGTCCCTCTCCGCCGACCAGACTTTTGTAGTCGGAAGCGGTAAAGGCGATACCTCTCTTGGTGAGCAACTCCTCCTCGAGAGTTGAAGGCACGGCGCTTTGAGGAGGCTCGTCGGTGTCCGCGTCACTTTCCGTCTGCGGGCGTGAGTCGGTATCTGATACCGACTGCTCCTGAGTCTCCGTATGGCTCGCGCTTTCCGTGCTTTCGTCCGCGTCGCGGTTCCGCTTTTCGCATCCGCCGAGAATCAAAAGAGCAAGCAGAAGCGAAAATACGAAGATAACGAGCGGCAAACGCCGCACACGTCTTAGGTTTCCGAATATTGTTTGATTCATTAAGAAAACTCCCCATATAAGTTTACGAATTCTTACGGTGTAAAAATTATACCATACGGGGAGGGGCGCATGCGCAGCATTTCAGAAATGTCATATGCCAATATTGAAATTATATTTCAAAAAGTACTTTCATTCTTGTGCGTTATGGTGTACAATATCTGCATAGAGTTTGTACGGGGAGTATTTATGAAATTCTGCGATAAATTGAATGAGTATATCGAAACGCTGTCCTGCACATCAAAGGAGCTTTGCGAGCTGTCGGGAATATCGGAGGCAACCTTCAGCAGATACAAGCGAGGCGAGAGAGTGCCGGAGATCGGAACGGATGCATTTGAAAATCTATGTACTGCCGTTTCGGAGTCTGCAAAACGGAGGGAAAGAGAAGACATAACCGCGCAGTCGGTTAGGGAAAGCTTTATTTCCTGCGAGGACTTTGTGTCTGCCGATAAAGAAATCCTGCGGCAGAACTTCAACGCGCTTATAGCATCGCTCGGCATTAACCTGACCAAGCTGTGCAGAGCTACAAACTATGATGTTTCAACCGTTTTCAGAATCCGCAGCGGAACGAGAAGAGTCGCGGATCCCGGGCAGTTTGCCGACGCGATCGCATCGTTTGCCGCAAGGGAAGTAAAACTGCCGTCCGAAATAACGGCGCTTTCGGAGCTGCTCGGCTGCCGGTGCGAGGATATATCCGACCAGTCGGCGCGGTATACGAAGCTGAGAAATTGGCTGCTCAATTCGGGATCGTCCGAATCCGGCGGAAGTATCTGTGTCTTTCTGAATAAGCTTGACGAATTCGACCTGAACGAGTACATAAAAGCAATCCGTTTCGATGAGATCAAGGTACCGACGGTGCCGTTTCAGCTTCCTTCGTCGAAGGAGTACTTCGGACTTGCGGAAATGATGGAAAGCGAGCTTGATTTCTTAAAGGCTACGGTGCTGTCAAAGTCAATGCATCCCGTGACGATGTACAGCGATATGCCGATGACCGAGATGGCGAAGGATCCGGATTTTCCGAAAAAGTGGATGTTCGGCATGGCGATGCTTTTGAGAAAGGGACTTCACCTGAATCAGATACATAATCTGGACCGCTCTTTCGAAGATATGATGCTCGGTCTAGAAAGCTGGATACCGATGTATATGACGGGGCAGATATCGCCGTATTATCTTAAGAATGTGCAGAATAACGTCTTTCTGCATTTTCTGAAGGTGTCGGGCGCGGCGGCGCTTTCCGGAGAGGCCATCGCCGGATATCACAGCGACGGGAAATATTACCTTACGAAATCGAAAAAAGAGATAGAATATTACGAAAAGCGCGCGCAGGAGCTTTTGTCGAATGCGAAGCCGCTCATGGATATATACAGGAGCGACCGCGAAAACGAGTTTAACGCATTTTTGCTCGCCGACGCTGGCAAACCGGGAAAGCGCAGAAGCATCTTCTCGGCTTTGCCGATGTATACAATGAGCGGCGAGCTGCTCTCGGACATCTTGGACAGACGGAATGTTCCGGACGATGACCGCCGGAGAATTTTCGATCATTGGATGTCGCAGCGCCGCAGAGCGGAGCGCATTCTTGAAACGGAAAGCATCGAGGATGAGATTTCAGACGTCACGAAGGAGGAATTTGAAAGCCGCCCGATATCTCTTGATCTCTCCGGAGCCTTTTTCGAAGCGGATATTTCCTACAGCTACGAAGATTATCTGAGACATTCGGAGGAAACGGAGGAATTTGCCGCATCACATCCGAATTATACATTGAAAAAAACATCGTCTCATGTTTTTCGGAATCTGCAGATACATATTCACGAAGGACAGTGGGCGATGGTTTCAAAAGGAAAGGCACCCGCGATACATTTTGTGGTTCAGCATCCCAAGCTGCGCGGCGCTATAGAAAGCTTTATTCCTCCGGTGGTGGAGCATTAGAAGCTGCACTTTCACCGTCGGGGTATAAAGTTTAATATACCGCCGCACGTCCCCGAAGATCGGGAGCGGCAACTTGCCGCAAATATGCCCCTCCGAGAGCTGCTGCTTTCGAAGGGGCATACCGTCGACAGAGAATATTTTGTTTTTCCCGATTTACGATGCCGAAGCATCCTTCATTACGGTGATCGGCTTTTCGCCGTTCTTTACGCATCCGGCTGTGATTATAACTTCGGCGATATCCTTTTTTGAGGGAATCTCGAACATAAGCCCGGTCATCGTCTCCTCAAGGATCGAGCGAAGACCGCGCGCCCCGGTGTTTCTTTCAATGGCAAGCGCTGCGATCTCACGGAGCGCATCATCGTCAAAGCTGAGCTTTACTCCGTCCATTTCAAACAGCTTCCGATACTGCTTTACGAGCGCATTCTTCGGCTGAGTGAGTATCTTTACAAGCGCATCGCAGTCGAGACTGTCAAGCCCGACGATCACCGGAAGACGTCCTACAAGCTCGGGGATAAGTCCGAACTTTACAATGTCGTGTGCGCATACATTGTCGAATATGCCGCCGCCGAGTTTCTCGGCTTTTTTCTTTACCTCGCCGGAGAAGCCTATCGACGAGCCGCCGCGGCGCTCTACGATGATCTTGTCGAGCGTGTCGAACGCACCGCCGCAGATAAACAGAATATTTTCCGTATTTATCTGAATGAACTCCTGGTTCGGATGCTTGCGCCCGCCCTGCGGAGGTACGTTTGCAACCGTTCCCTCGAGTATCTTCAGAAGCGCCTGCTGAACGCCTTCGCCGGACACATCCCGCGTTATCGAACGGTTCTCGCTGCGGCGGGAGATCTTGTCGATCTCGTCAATGTAGATTATTCCGTGCTCGGCAGCCTCCACATCGTAATCGGCGGCCTGTATGAGCCTCAGAAGAATGTTTTCGACATCCTCGCCGACATATCCCGCTTCGGTCAGCGTGGTCGCATCCGCAATTGCAAACGGAACATCGAGCGCCTTTGCAAGCGTCTGCGCAAGGTACGTTTTGCCGACGCCGGTCGGTCCTATGAGAAGGACGTTGCTCTTTGCAAGCTCCACATCGTCGTCCGCGTCCTTTTTCTTCGCTTTCTTTGCGGCATCGTTGTGCAGAAGCCTCTTGTAGTGATTGTAAACCGCGACCGACAGCGCGATTTTCGCTTTGTCCTGCCCGATCACATACTCGTCAAGCGTTGCTTTGATCTCGGCGGGTACGGGAAGGGAATCGCGGTCAAGCGAAAAGTCCGACGGCTGCTGTTGAGTGTTGTCGGAAATGATCTGATTGCACGCTTCTATGCAGTTGTCGCAGATGTATGCCCCCGTCGGAGACGGAATGAGAAAATACACCTGATCCTCGCCGCGTCCGCAGAAGGAGCAGCGGCGTTTTCTTATGCTTTCGTTTTCGGACATATTTACTCCGTTTCACCGACGCATATGATTCGCTGCGTCGGAATCGTGTGGAACTGTTAGATTCTGTGGTCGATGACCCTGTCGATAAGACCGTATTCGGCAGCCTGAGCAGCGGTCATGAAGTTGTCGCGTTCCGTATCCTCGCAGATCGTCTCGTAAGGCTTGCCGGAGTTCGCCGCGAGAATTCGGTTGAGCGTTTCCTTCGTGCGGAGGATGTGATCGGCGTGAATTTTGATATCGGTCGCCTGACCCTGCATTCCGCCGAGCGGCTGATGTATCATGATCTCGGCGTTGGGGAGCGCAAGACGTTTGCCCTTTGCACCGGACGAAAGCAGAAACGCGCCCATTGAAGCTGCCATTCCGATGCAGATTGTCGATACATCGCACTTTATGAAGTTCATCGTGTCGTAGATCGCCATTCCCGCGGTAACGCTTCCTCCGGGGCTGTTGATGTAGAAGCTGATATCACGATCAGGATCCTGCGCTTCAAGGAAGAGAAGCTGCGCGACTACGAGAGACGCGGTGACATCGTTTACTTCCTCCGAAAGAAAAATTATGCGGTCGTTTAAAAGACGCGAAAAAATATCGTAGGAGCGTTCTCCGCGGTTAGTCTGTTCTACTACTACCGGTACAAGTGACATGATTTTGTTTCCTTTCTTGAAAAAAATGTCGAAAAGGGTATAATTGCACAAATGGGGCTGTCGCAAAACGGACGTGCTGTTTTGCGAAAACCCCGATTTGACTTTTGCTTTACGCGACAGACAAAGTATAAAAGCCGTATGTAACAGCGTAACTCAGCGCCGTTTCATCGGGAGGACAGAATATCCTGCCCGTTATGCAGACTTTTTACTCAGCCTTGTCGTCGGCTTTTTTTGTTGATTTCTTTGCGGGAGCCTTCTTTGCGGGGGCAGCATCATCTGCAGATTCGGTCTTCTTTGCAGTCGTTTTCTTCGCAGGAGCTTTCTTTGCCGCGCCGTCCTCGGCAGCTTCATCGCCTTCAGCCTTTTTTGCACTCTTCTTTGCGGGAGCTTTCTTTGCGGGCTTCTTTGCCTCGGCAGCCTTGTCGGTGATCACCGCATTTTCCTTTACTAGATCGATAGCCTTCTGAACCTTGAGATCCTTTGCGAGATCCTCGGATGCGATCTGGCTCTTTACATTCTCTACATCGACCTTGTAGCTTTCCGCAATGCGATTGTACTCAGCGTCGATCTCCTCATCGGAAACCTCGATGTTCTCAAGCTTTGCGATCTCTTCGAGAGCAAGACGGAGCTTGACCTGACGCTCTGCCTGCGGCTTCATCTGCTCGCGGATAGAGTCAAGGGTCATTCCGGTGTACTTGAGATAGGTTGCAAGATCGAGTCCCTGCATACGGAGTCTCGTGTCATAGTCGCGGACGAGGTTCTCGGTTTCCGCATCGAACATTACGGGGGGAATGTCCGCATCGAGCTTCTCGATGAGAGCTGCGGTGAGCTGCTCGTCAACTGCGCTGTCCGCCTGAGCGGTCTTTGCCTTTTCAAGTTTCGCCTTTATATCGGCGGTATATTCAGTAACGGTGTCGAATTCGGAAACGTCGCGCACGAATTCATCGTCAAGCTCGGGCTTCTCGTTGAACTTGATGGAGTTGAGCTTGCACTTGAAGGTGCTGTCCTTACCTGCGAGAGACTTCTCGTGATAATCTGCCGGGAAGGGAACATTTACGTCGAACTCGTCGCCGATCGCGTGACCGACGACCTGCTCCTCAAATCCGGGGATGAATGAACCGGAGCCGAGCACAAGGTCGTATCCGGTGCCCTTGCCGCCGTCGAACTGCTTGCCGTCGACATAACCGTCAAAATCAATGTTTGCGGTGTCGCCGTTCTGTGCGGGACGGTCGTTGATGTCGATCATGCGGGAGTTTCTCGCACGGACTCTGTCGATCTCCGCATTGACTTCCTCGTCGGTGACAGGTTCAACGGTGCGCTCTGCGGCGATGCCCTTGTAGCCTTCGATCTTGACCTCGGGCTTGATGTATACCTTTGCCTTGAGGGTGATGTTGCCGTCCTCGATGGGCTCCATATCGAACTCGGGGCGTCCGACGATATCGAGACCGGACTCTTTTGCGGCAGCCTCATAAGCATCGGGAAGTACTTCGTTTACGGCATCCTCATAGAAAACGCCCTTTCCGTACATCTTTTCGATTATGGAACGGGGAGCTTTTCCGCGGCGGAAACCGGGAATAGTTATATTTTTTGCCTGACGGCGGTAAACTTTCTCAACTGCCGCGTCAAAGACACTGCGTTCCACCTCAAAGGTCAGCTCGTACTGATTTTTTTCGATCAGTTCTTTGTTTTTCAGACTCATTTGTGTTACTTTCCTCCGAAATACTTTTAATGTTCAAAAATGTATCCATATAATTATATTCGATTTTTTTCCCCGTGTCAATGAATAAAGTGCAAAATCTTGATAAAAAATAGAATTATTAATTGAACTGTGCAAAAAAGTTCAATAATCGATCGGCATTGTTATCATCGGCACAAAGTTAAGGTAGTCCGCCGCGATCATCGTGAAGGATATTCCCTCGAAATCGATCGTGCGCGGAATCGTGTAATTGCCGTGGATGTGGCCGAAATAACAGTGCTTTACGCCGAAGGCATGAAGTACATCTACAATTTCACGGCAGACAAACGAATTGAAAACGGGCGGGAAGTGGAAGTAGCAGAGAATAGGGAATCTCCCGTTTTCGCTCAGACGTGCAGCTTCGGTCAGACTGATCTCGAGACGCGCCGCCTCTCTCAGAACGATTTTCTTGTAATCGACCTCGTCCGACGTGTTCTGCAGCCGCTCCTCAACATACCAGCCGCGGCTTCCGCAGATCACATAATCCTCGACGAGAAAAGCGTTGTTGTAAAGAAAATCGATCGATCCGATCCCGTTTTCCGAGAGATAGGAACGCATCTTCGTGACGGTGGTCCACCAGAAATCGTGATTTCCTTTTCCGAGGATTTTTTTCCCCGGAAGATCGTCTATGAAGCGGAAATCGGACAGGGCATCGCCGAGAGACATAGCCCATGATATGTCTCCGGGAACGACAACGGTGTCGTCCTCTCCGACGAGAGCGCACCATCTTTTTTTGATTTTTTCCGTATATCCCTGCCACCTGTATCCGAAAATATCCATCGGCTTTGCGACGGAAGTGGAAAGGTGCAGGTCGGCTATGGAGTATATAGACAAAATTCACACTATCCGCCTGCGCGGGCGGATAAATCCTTTCTTTGAAAGTGTATAAAGCTCCGCCGTGCGGGAAAATTAAAAACGTATCAAACGGAGAGCGGGGGGACGGGATGAATCTGTTCAGAAACGAAATATCGGCAGAGCACGAAAAAGAAATGAAACGCGCTCCTCAACACATCGAAGGGATAAAGTGCGATGTGAAAAGCTGCGCGTTTCACGACGGAGACAGTTACTGCTGTGCAAACGGCGTGACGATAGGACCGAGCTACGCGAAACTTACAACCGAGACCGTGTGCGCTACCTACCGACGCCGCCGGCTTTAGGAAAGGGCGCACAACGTCCGGCGAGCCGCCTGAGATATCGGCGAGCGTCGTCGCCGTATCGCTTTCGGCACGGCATCAGACCGTATTATGCACGTCACTGTGCCGAAGCTGCTTAATTTCCGAAAATTACGCTTATCATGTCGTCGCTGTCAACGACACCGTCAAAGCGTACCGGCATGGAAAGAGTCCTCGTGAGCTGCGCGGGGGCTTTTTCTCCGCTTGCTTCCTCAAGCGTCGAAATGATATCCTCGGGCTTGTCGGAATCGCATTCGATTCCGAGGCAGGAGAGAACGTCGGCGGGGAATTTGTACGGATTGGCAGTGGACGCGAGAATGACCTTGCGGCTGTCTCCGCTTTCCTCGATATACTTCTTGGCACAGCCGAGACCTACCGCGGTGTGCGGATCGGTGAGATATCCGGTGTCCTCAAAGGTCGATCTGATAACCTCGGAAGTTTCGGTTTCGGAGCAGAAATATCCCTGGAAGACTTCGTGTATCTGCTCAAGCATGGCGTAGGGAACCTTATATTTGCCCGTTTCGGAGAGCTCATTCATGCAGGAGGACGCAAGAGACGGACCGCCGATTACATAGAGAAGCCGTTCGAGATTGCTTGAAACGAGAATGTCCATCGAAGGGGACATGGTCTTGTAGAATTCGCGTGTGCGGTCGTATTCGCCGCTTTCGATGAAATCGGTGAGCACGCAGTTCGAATTCGACGCGCATATAAGCTTGCCGAGCGGAAGTCCCATTTCGCGCGCAAGATATGCCGCAAAAATGTTGCCGAAGTTTCCGGTCGGAACGCATACGTTTACGACATCGCCCTCAAAGATCTCGTTCTCTTTGACAAGATCGCAGTAGGCGGAAATGTAGTAGACGATCTGCGGCGCAAGACGTCCCCAGTTTATAGAGTTTGCACTTGAGAAGAAGAAGCCTTCTTCCTCTGCACGGCGGGCATAGTCGGGATTTGCGAATATCTTCTTGACCCCGGTCTGCGCATCGTCGAAATTGCCGCGCACAGCGCTTACAAAAACATTGTCGCCCTTTTGGGTGATCATCTGACGCTTCTGCATGGGGCTTACACCGTCGCACGGATAGAATACGGTGATCTTCACGCCCGGAACGTCGCAGAAGCCCTCGAGCGCCGCCTTTCCGGTGTCGCCCGAGGTGGCGACGAGAATATGCGCAAGCTTTCTTTCCTGCGTCATGGAGAGTGCGCGGGAGAGAAGGCGCGGCATGATCTGAAGCGCCATGTCCTTGAATGCACAGGTGGGACCGTGCCAAAGCTCAAGAGAGTAGATCCCCGCGCCGAGGGATACGACGGGCGCGGGAGAAGAGGGAAATCTTTCTTCCGAATATGCCTCGGCGCAGTCCGCGCGGAGTCCGTCCCGATCGTAATCGGTGAGGAACATTGAAAGTATGTACGCCGCACGCTCGCTGTAGGGCATGGCGCAGAGCTTTTCTATATCTCCTGGCGCAAGATGCGGAATCTCGGTCGGCATGAAAAGTCCGCCGTCGGGAGCAATTCCGGTTTTGATTGCCTGCGCCGAAGAAATACTTCGGGGAACCTCTGATGTGTCTCTTGTGCTGATGTAATCCATTTTTCTTTAATCCTTTTATATAAATAATTTGTTTACCGTAATTCGTCCCGAGCAAAATCGAAAGCATTCTTCCAAAATACCCGATCTGCATCGTCCTCCGAAAGCCCGGCGTGAGCGAGCGCGTCGTAAAGCCTCGGGAGATGTGAAATGTCGCCGAGCCCTTCGGGGGGCGAGTCTATTCCGTCAAAGTCGCACCCGAGAGCCACGGACGATATGCCTCCGACGGAGATGTAGTGAAGTATATGACGGACGGCATCGCCGATCCCGACCGGACCGCATCCGAGGTGCTCCGGCGCGAGGGAAATGCCCACTATCCCGCCAAGCGATATTATATCCGAAAATTCCCTGTCCGTCAAGTTCCTTTCGTGATTATGTACGGAGAAGGAATTGCTGTGCGTTGCCGTGATCCGTTTTCCGGCATGCCGCGCCATGTCGGTCACCTCCGCACAGACTTTGCGCGAGGCGTGCGAAACATCGGGGACTATCCCGAGATCAAAGCATTTTTCGACGACCTCGCGCCCGAACGGAGTGAGAGGAGTGTCCGTGCCGTGCGCGCCGCCGATTATGTCGGTGTGCGCCCATGTCAGAGTCAGAAACCGCACTCCGCATGAGTAGAGATAATCGAGATTTCCGATATCGCCGCACAGCAGCCGCGCCCCCTCGACCGCGAGAATCAGCCCGCGTCCGCCGCCCTCGGCGACCGATTCGAGAGAAGCGCGGTCCGTTATGAAATCCCCGCCGTAATGGGAGAGCACCTGAGGAAATCTTTGCAGACATTCCTCGTCCGACAGGGAAGAGTCGCTCCATACGGCAGCCACCTGTACATACGGAGAAAAGGCGGCGGATTTTTCATAGGATATGTGAAGGTCGTTCGCAGCGATGCCGCATCCGCGGTTTCTCATTTCGGTGAGTGTGTCGCAGTGAAGGTCAAACAGCCTCATTTTATAAAGCCTTTCTCGGAGCTTTTACCGGATTGCCGACAGCCGGGGCGCAGAGATTCTACCGTCGGTTTGCGTTCTCCGTCTTTTCGGAGCGGACGACCGCATTTCTTATGTGGTGCAGCTTCAGCACGTGAAATTCCGGAAAGCATTCTGCGTATATCTCGATCACGTCGATCCGCGGCTGAAGTCCGGTTATGTTTTCTTCACGCAGATACCGCTGCGCGCCGCGTATCAGGGCATCCGCCTTTTTCGCAGTCACCGCGTTCGCCGGACGTCCGTACCTGTCGGGGGAATCGGGAGCTTCGTTTCTCGTTTTTATTTCCGCAAATACAATGTATTTTCCGTCGGTGCATATTATGTCAAACTCCGAGTGTCCCGCGTGCACATTGCGCCCGATGACGGTGAAACCGTGCTCTTCGAGATAGCCGCAGGCGAAGTCCTCGCCGCGCCGTCCGAGTTCATATCTGTTCATCGGATAAATCCTCCGGAAGAGCGCATCAGCCTTCCGCCGTCTTCTTTTCGGCAAGCTTTGCTTCGAGTCTGGCGCGGTCCCTTTCGAGAAAAGAGAGAAACGATTTTCTGTGCTCGGGGCATGGGCCGAATTCGTATACCGCAAGCTTGTGCGCCGGGGTAGGGTATCCCTTGTGCTTTGCAAAGCCGTATTCGGGATATTTTCCGTCAAGCTCCGCCATGATGCGGTCGCGCGTCACCTTCGCAAGAATCGATGCCGCCGCGATCGACGGACTTTTTGCATCCCCGCCTATGACCGCTTCCGATCTTATGTCAAAGCCGCGGTTTACCGATCCGTCCACAAGGACAAGATCGGGTGTCGCACCCATCGCCGCGATTGCGCGGCGCATTGCAAGCAGGGATGCGTTGAGAATGTTTATTTCATCTATTTCTGCGGCGCTTGCAAGACCGATTCCCCATGCGAGAGCGTTTTCGGTGATCTGCGCGTAAAGCGCTTCGCGCTTCTTTTCGGTCAGCTTTTTGGAATCGTCAAGACATTCGGGGATGTATCCGTCGGGGAGTATGCATGCTCCCGCCGCAACGGGTCCGGCAAGAGGACCGCGCCCCGCTTCATCGGTGCCGCAGATGATCCTTATGCTTTCGCTGCGCTTTCGCAGGTCGAATTCACGGTCAAGCATGGCTGATTCCTTTCACGGTATCATTATACCGAATGTTTTCGTGAGTATTTTCGTCGCGGATGTCCTCAGATGCTTTGCTGAAGCCGGACTTTTTCGAGAGTTATCGGACCGAGCTTGCCTGAGCGGAATTCGTCGAGGATCACGTTTGCGGTGCGGTCGTAATCAATCTCACCGCCCGAGATAAGAAATCCGCGCTTTCTTCCGACCGCTTCGAATATTTCCCACATTTCAAGCCCTTCGAGCGCTTTTTCGTCAAGCTTGTATCTTGTAAGAAATGCCTGCGGAGCACAGTTGAGCAGCTTCATGCAGAGCCTTGCCGCAAGCTCCTCCGTGTCGAGAATATCGTCCTTTATCGCTCCCGTGAATGCGAGATTTTCGCCCGTTTCACGGTCGTCGAACTTCGGCCACAGTATTCCGGGCGTGTCGAGCAGATCGATCCCGATCGAGGTCGGCACCCACTGCTTGTCGCGCGTGACGCCGGGTCTGTCCTCGACCTTTGCCTTTTTGGCTCCGGTCAGACGGTTTATGAGCGAGCTTTTTCCCACATTCGGGATTCCGACTATCATGGCGCGCACGCTTCTTCCGACCGCGCCCTTTTCTTCATATCTTTTTATCTTTTCGGAGAGGATCTCTCTCACCTTCGGCGCGATCTGCGATATCCCGTATCCGTTCTGGGAATCTATCGCCATGACGTTCGCACCGCGCAGAGACAGTGCGCGGATCCATTCCTTTGTTGCCTCGGGTGAGGCGAGCGATGACTTCGTAAGAAGCGTAAGCCTCGGCTTTGCGCGGCAGAGCGTCTCTATTTCGGGATTTCGTGAGCTTCTCGGGATTCTTGCGTCGCAAAGTTCGATCACAATATCGACAAGCTTCAGGTTCTCTCCGATGAGACGGCGCGTTTTTGCCATATGCCCCGGAAACCACTGTATATTTTGTGACGGCATAGTCTTCCTTTCGTGTACGGCGATCAGCCGAATACCTTTATTCTGTCGAAGGGGAGAACACGCATGACCGCATGACCGACGACACAGCGCTCGTCTATCTGACCGATGACACCCACGCGGGAATCCGCCGAGTGATAGCGGTTGTCTCCGAGAACGAAGATCTTGCCTTCCTCGACCGTTATCGGGAAGGAGTAGGTTGAAATTTTTGCGTAGTTTTCCTCGTCGAGATGAATGTATGCTGATTCGTCAAGAATTTCGCCGTTCACCTTTACCGTGAATACATACTTCTTTTCTCCCGTCTGCGGGTCAAGCTCAACGTGATCGTCGATGTCGACCGTGTCGCCGCCCACTGCAATGAGGCGCTTGACAAGCGGCTTTGTGTAGCCGAATGCGGAGGGATCCTGCACGACGATAATGTCGCCGCGTTCATATTTGTACCCGAGCTCCTGCACAAGAAGATAATCGCCCGCAACGAGAGTGTTCTGCATGGACGGTCCGTCAACGACCGTCAGCCTTACCGCAAAGGTAAAGAGGAGAAGTATCACCGCGGCGCAGATCGAGAACATCTCGACAATATCGAATACGGACGCGACGGCGGATTTTTTGTTTTTCATCGACTCGGGCTCTGCCGTACCGGAGGCGTTCTCTTTTTCTGGAAGTCCAATAGCTTCCTCAAGCTCCGAAACAAAGGCGGATTCCTCTTTGCCGATTCCGTTCATTTCCGTGTTGTTTTCGTCCATGTGATCACCTCATTTCTTTTCGATCATGCGTCCGAGCAGCTCATATCCGTTCGGGAGATAATTGTTTACGGCGGCGCAGTTTTCTTCTGTGAAGCACTGTACTCCGTCCTGCTCGCGGCGGCTGTCGTAGATGAAGTACGGAACGGGCTCGGAGGAGTGTGTGCGTATCTCGAGCGGAGTGGGGTGATCGGGGAGAACCATTATTTTGAAGTCCTCGCCGCATTCCCTGAGATATCCGTACACGGGACGGAGAATTTCTTCGCTGATCTTTTCGATAGAATATACCTTGTTCTCGATTTCGCCGCGGTGTCCGCATTCGTCGGGAGCTTCCACATGAACATATACGAAATCGGAGCCGTCGCCGAAGGCTTTCTTCGCCGCTTCAGCCTTGCCAGCATAGTTGGTCTTGTAATTTCCCGTGGCGCCATCGACCGAGATCACATCCATCCCCGCGCAAAGACCGATTCCCTTTATGAGATCGACGGCGGAGATTACCGAAGCCTTTATGCCCCACTTTTCCGTGAAGGAGGGAAGCGCGGGCTTGGTTCCGGGGCTCCAGAGCCATGCGGAGTTGGCGGGCTTCAGCCCGCGCTCGCGGCGATTTATGTTGACCGGATGATTTTCGAGTATGTCGTAGCTTTTCTTCATGAATTCGAGGAACTGCGCGCCGCCGTCGTCGGTTCTCGGAAGCTTGTCTCCGATCGCCTGACCGAGGATGTCGTGCGGTCTCGTGAAATCGTAAACCGCGGGAGCGCCGTTCCAGACGAGGCAGTGACGGTAGCTTACGCCCGTGTAAAGGTGCCGTCCGTCCATGGGAAGCGCTTCATTGAGCGCTTTTACCAGCTCGTCCGCCTCCTCGGTGCTTATTTCGTCCGCACTGTGATCGAGAATGCGGCGATCCTCGTAGCGATCCTCCTCTTCGGAAAGCGTGACGAGATTGCAGCGGATCGCAACATCGCCTTCGCCGAGATCAATGCCCATCGACATAGCTTCGAGCGGACTTCTGCCCTTGGAATAAACTTTGGGATCGTAAGACATGATCGCAAGATTTGCCGTGTCGGATTCGGGCACCATGCCGATCGGAACGTTGAGAACCGTGCCGCATTCCGCCTTCCGGCACAGCTCGTCCATCATCGGCTTGGCGGCGGCTTCCATCGGAGTGCGTCCGCCGAGCTCGCGCATCTTGCGGTCAGCCATTCCGTCGGGAATAAGAACTAAATATTTCATAGAGTAAACTCTCCCGTGCAAATTAATTATTAAAATATTATACCACACCGCAGAACAAAGGACAACGTTTTTTAAAATAAAAATGTAAAAAAAGTGTTTACCGAACGTGTTTCAGGACCCACCCTGCACTTTTTTGTGCGTGAAATGAAAAGCGTCGCGGAAAAATCCCGATTCCGTCGCTCAAAACTGCGGAAATTCGCCTGCCGAATCGCCCGCGCGTCCCGTATATCTTCACAAAACGCAGTCAGCCGCATCGTTTGCGAGCCGGAATGTGCGGAAAAACACAAAATGAGCCGCACGGCTCATTATTGTCTTGAATCTTAAGCATATCGGCACTGTGCATAAGCACAATAACCGTTCTGCGCGGCGCGCGAAGGGACGGGGGATTGCCGTGATTAATGCCGCAGCGATGCGGCACACGAGACGAGCGTTCGCTTTACAGCTTTACCGTCTCCGCACGGTTTCCGTGTTCGCGTATGATTTCAAGCAGATCCTCGGCTTTCAGCCATACCGTCGCCGTGTTTTCGTTCGGATGAACCCCGACAGGTCCGGAGCCTTCGAGAAAATCGCCGTCAAGGAAAAAACGCACCCTTCCGTCTTCATCGTTTAGCAGTCCGAACGGCGTAACGGAGCCGGGCTTCGGGGCGAGGATCGTTTCAAGCTCGTCCTCGGAGGAAAAGGTGAGCGGCTTCGTCTGATGTTCACGGCGTAACTTCTTTAAATCGACATGCCGATCTCCCTTTACGGTTATGAGACAGTAATTCTGCCTTTTGTCATCCCTTACAATAAGATTTTTTGTCTGCTTCGGGATACGGAATATCTATTTCCGCCATCTCCGCCGTATTGTAAACCGCTTTGTGTTCGGTGACCTCAAAGGGTATCCCTTTTGATTTCAGAAATCTTAAATATCGGATTTGTTCATAAGAGTCCTTTTCGAACGACCTGCTCAATGTGCAGTTTTTGTATATATCATAGCGAAGAGGGAAGAATAAGTCAAATACAGAAAGAAACCCCCCCGAAAGATACATGCATCCTTCGAGGGATTTTCAACAGTTCGCTGCCGTAAAGCCATGCAAAACGCGAGCAAAGCTTCACGAGCGACTCCACGGAAGCGTCCGAACGATTAATCCGCGCATTCGGCAAAGCTTATTGGAGATTTATCTGTCGGCGCGGCGACGCTTTACGTTGAGCATTACGCAGACGGCGACAGCGGCAAAAGCGCATACTGCGACCGCAGCAGACATGTCGGAGGTCTGAGCGGACTGCTCCTTGTCGGGCTCGGCTGCGTTCTTGTCGGTATCGGTCTTTGTCTCGGCTGCGGTGTCTGCTGCGGTCTCGCTTTCACTTTCGGAAACTGCCTCGATTACCGCGACGCATACCGGCGGAACAAGAGTTTCGCTGTCGGATATCGCGCTTATAACATGGCTTCCCGCCTCGGAAACGGTGACGGAAACACGACCGTCCGCATCGGTGACGAAATCGGTTGCTTCTCCGTCAACGGTAATCTTTGCACCTTCAACGGGAACGGAAACGGGATTCCAATCTCCGTCAAATCCCGCTCCGGTCAAAACGAGCGAAAAGCTTTCGCCGCTCTGTGCGGTTACGGATGCTTTATCAAAGTAGCAGTATTTATCGGACCACGTTTTGAGATCGGTGTACACAAAGGCGTTGATCCTGTCGCCGTCCTTCACGGGGTCGGCGAGAGACATCGCACTTGCATCGTTTACATAGTATCCGTAGCTTCCGCCGTTTTCGCATCCCCAAAGCTTGGTGAGCGAGAGACCGTAGTCACTCTGCTCGGATGCGTATCCGGCAGCGGCACCGCCCTCAAATTCAGCTTCGTGCGCAAGGTACAGTGCGTCGTTTATCGTGATCGTACCGTCGCCGTCGGCATCGGAGAGATCGATCTTTTCAAGAACGAGCACAAGCTTTCCGTCCTTGTCCGATATCGATACATAAGCCGATGCGCCGTCCGCCGCGAACGCGGGAATCGCGGATGCACAGATCACGAGCATTACCGCTATAAATGCGGACATGATTTTCTTTGCCATTTTACATTCTCCTTTTTTATCTGATGATGTCATTTTACCATATATATCGCCGGAAATCAATATTGAATTCATTTTTTTTCACCGCACGGTGTACGATTACAATAGATATGTTACAGTATCAAAAAAAGAGTAGCAATTGAGAGCCGAATGTGTTACAGTTAAGTTACCACAACAAAAAGCAACAAGGAGA